>Ga0182017_10001310_pt1 | contig 19292 bp, 22 predicted proteins | sample 712E3DmetaG_FD_120492 | JGI IMG/M metagenome (GOLD analysis project Ga0182017, IMG submission 120492) | Permafrost microbial communities from Stordalen Mire, Sweden - 712E3D metaG | ecosystem: Environmental > Terrestrial > Soil > Wetlands > Permafrost | place: Sweden: Stordalen | collected... | reverse complement strand
CTCTCCCCGCTTCGCGGGGCGAGGGGGCGGAATGCTTGGGCTTCCGCTGGTCGGCCGCTTAACGCCTATGCCCCAATCCCCCCAGCGCGCTGCGCGCGCGCCAGTCGCGACCACGACCACGACCACGACCACGACCACGGCCACGGCCACGACCAAGATCCTCGCGGCAAGAGCCGGCGCAGAGAAACCGGCTCCTGTCTTTGCGATACCGCTCCCAGCATCTGCGCCTGAGCCAGCCACCCACTTCGCGGGCCTCGGCACGGACAGCCCACCCCAACTCCCCACCCATACTCCGCACCCGCCCGTCTCGGCCACGGCCACGACCACGGCCACGACCGCGGCCACGACCATGGCTACGACCATGGCCACGGTCCCCGCAGCAAAAGGCGGCCGAGAGAGACCGACTCCTGTCTTTGCGACACCGCTCCCAGCATCTGCGCCTGAGCCAGCCACCCCCTTTGCGGGCATCGGCACGGACAGCCCGCCCCAATCCCCCACCCATACTACGCACCCGCCCGTCGCGGCCACGGCCACGGCCACGACCACGGCCACGGCCACGACCACGGCCACGACCATGGCTACGACCATGGCCACGGTCCCCGCAGCAAAAGGCGGCCGAGAGAAACCGACTCCTGTCTTTGCGACACCGCTCCCAGCATCTGCGCCTGAGCCGACCACCCCCTTCGCGGGCCTCGGCACGGACAGCCCACCCCAATCCCCCCCGCGTGCTCCGCACCCGCCCGCTCCACCTACAGCAGAACCAAGTGCCTTGCTTGCACCGGCAAGTCAAGCCCTAGCCGAGTCACTCGCTCGCACCAGAGAGGACAGCACAGAAAAATCTGCGCGTGCGCAGGACGGCACAGATAGTCCCAGTGCGGAACCACTGGTGTCCTTGGCAGCCTTCATCGTGGCCCCGAACTTCACCAATTCTTCCTCCCAAACCCACCACCTGCGCCCGGCCGAGATCGCCCAGGTCCCAGAACACATGCACGCGCCACGGACTGGCGAAAACCCTGGGGAGGCCCCTGGAACGTCCCTGCCCCCGCCGTTGGCTCACGGCCAGGATGGCCTCCGGACCGAAGCGCAGGCTACCGCCTCACTAGCCCAGGCTCAATCGCAGATAACGCTGCCGGTTCCCGCGCCAAGCCCCAGCAGCTTGACCAGCACACCGCCAACTGACCCGCGTGGGGCCACTCACCTACCGACGCACGCCGCTCCTCTGGCTGCCCAGGCTGCGCGCGACGAGGGGCTCAGCATGACTGTGTTGCCGCATGCGGCGCACATGGCCATCGAATCTCCGGACGGGGATCTGGCCTTGCACCTGCGCGTGCGGCAAGGCAGCGCCGAGATCAGCCTGGGCGGATCGATGGCCCACCTCTTCGAGGCACGCGCACCCGAGGCGCGCGCGGCGCTGGCCAGCGAGGGTCTTGCGTTGGGACGGTTCGATTCTGGCCAACAAGAAGGCGGGCAGCAGGGCCAGCCGGCGCCCGAAACCCCAGAACGTGCGGGCGAGGCCCCCGCGCCGTACCGGCCAACCCACGGCGCCCCCCTGCCGACCGTGGCGGAAGGACTCATCCACATCACCGCGTGAAGGAGATCACCATGTCCATCGACACGTCGAGCACCACCAGCATCGGCCAGTCCGCCACGCAGCCGTCGGTCAAAGCCCAAGGCTCCAACCAACTTGGGAAAAGCGAGTTCCTGAAGATTCTAACAGCGCAGCTTGCGCATCAGGACCCCACTGCGCCGGTTGACAGCACTGCCTTCGTGTCGCAACTGGCGCAGTTCTCCACCCTGGAACAAATGCAAAACGTTAACGACACCCTCACACAGATGCTCGCTTTGCAGCAAATGTCCTCCCAGACCGACGTCGTTTCGGTAGCCGTGGCCTCAGTGGGCAAGCAAGCATTCTACAGCGCGGATCAAATGACCCTCAGCGCGGGCGGAACCGTCAGCATCGGCGCCACCCTGGCCGCACCGGCTGCTGACGTCGTAATGGAAATCGACGACGCCAACGGAAACGAAGTGCGTCGCCAGTCGTTCGGCGCCATGAGCACGGGGAGCAACACTTTGACCTGGGACGGACTCAACGACTCAGGGGTCGCCCAGCCTTCCGGAACCTACACCGTCAAGATCACTGCCGTCGACATCTCCGGCAACCCCGTATCGGTGACCCAGCAATCAAGCGGTCTTATCACCGGCGTCACGTTCCAGAACGGAATCACCCAACTCATGATCGGAAATACTCCTATTTCGCTTAACGACGTTACATCAATTCAGGAACCCAAGGACAATCACTAACAACAGGAAAGGAAGAAAACCATGAGTCTTTTGACCTCAATGTATTCGGGCTACAGTGGCCTCAGTGCGAACAGCGACGAGCTGTCGGTGGTAGGGGACAACATCGCCAACAGCCAAACCGTGGGCTTCAAAGCCTCTCGCACCTGCTTCGCAGACGCGATGACCCAACAACTGGTCGGGGGCGCAGGCCAGCAAGGCCTAGGCGTGCGCACACTCACCGTACAGAAGTTGATGTCCCAGGGCGCCTTTACCACCACCAATCAGTCCACCGACGTGGCCATCGAAGGCAACGGCATGTTCGTGGTCAAGGGTGACTACGGCGGAACCAGTGGCACCTTCTACACCCGCGACGGCCAGTTCACGGTTGACAAGGATGGGTACCTGGTCAACTCCGAGGGCCTGCGCGTGCAGGGCATGCAGGCTGACCCGGCCGGCGACGTGTCGTCCGGGCTCTTGGGTGATTTGGAGGTTGGCAACGCCTCCGCGCCTGCCAAACCCACCGACGACATCACAATACGCGGCAATCTGGATGCCACAGCCACACCGACAGAAAACCCGGACGCCGCGACCGGCTACGCGGGCTGGACAGTCACCGATGCCAAGGACACCTCCAATTTCTCGAGCAGCATGGTGGTCTACGACTCGCTGGGCAAGCCGGTGCAGCTCGACATCTACTTCTGCATGGACAGTGTCGGGGACTGGCACTATCACGCGGTCACCGACGGCGGGAACCTGACCGGCGGCACGCCGGGCTTGCCCACCGAGGTGGCCACCGGGGAGCTGAAGTACGACACCCAGGGCCGCCTGACCTCCAACACCACCACATTGAACAACTTCAACCCCGTCGACGCCAGCAACCCCCAGCCCCTCACCTTCAATTTCGGCACAGGAACCGACAGTGGCGGGAGCGGGCTGGACGGAATTACCCAGTACGCAGCCTCGTCGGCCATGAGTTTCGTCACCCAGGCCGGGTTCACCGCAGGCAGCCTTGGTAGCCTGAGCATCGGCAGCGATGGCAAGATCACCGGCGGATTCACCAACGGTCAGAGCCGGGTACTGGGCCAGCTGGTTCTCGGCAATTTCAAGGCCCCTGACCAGCTCTCGCGCGTGGGCGGATCCCTCTACCAGGAAACGCCCAAGTCAGGACCCGGCACCCTGGGAACGCCGGCCACCGCGGATCGAGGCAGTATCGTCGCGGGCACCCTGGAGCAGTCCAACGTCGACCTTTCGCAGGAGTTCATCAACATGATCACGGCACAGCGTGGGTTCGAAGCCAATGCCAAGACGCTCACCACCGCCGACCAGCTCCTGTCTGATCTGATGATGATCCATCGCTAGCTTGGCTGGCTTGGGCCGCGGCGAACGCGCCCGGCCCGCCGGCTTTCGGCGCAGCCCTCATCCTTCTCGCAAACCCATTGCACGAACGCGAAACCATGATCTACATCACCCGGCTCGATCACAACACCATGGTAGTGAATGCCGAGCTCATCGCCACGGTGGAAAGCACGCCCGACACCATGCTCACCTTGAGCAACAGCCATCAGTTTCTGGTGCAAGAGACCGTGGCGGAGGTGGTGGCCCGGGTACTCGAGTACCGACGCCAAATCAATGGAGCCCTGCGCGTGGTTTCAGCGTCGCCCGACACTGGCCAGCCAGGAAAGACATAGCCCATGGACATCGCAACACTCCTTGGCATCATTCTCGCGATCGGTGGCATTCTTCTCGGACAACTGCTGGAGGGAGGACACGTCGGATCCGTTGTCCAGGGTACGGCTGCGCTAATTGTCTTTGGTGGCACTATCGGCGCCGTAGCGGTCAGTTATCCCCTGAAGGACTTCTTGCGCGGATTGAAACTGGCAGCCATGGCCTTGCGGGACAAGAAGAGTGACCTGGACCAGATCGTGCAACAGATCGTGGAGCTGGCGGGTGTCGCACGACGGGATGGCGTGCTGGCGCTGGAACAACGCCTTCCCGGCATTCAAGACGACTTCCTCAGGCGGGCTGTGGGCTTTATCGTAGATGGAGTGGACGCGGCTGTGACCCGTGACGCGCTGGAGACGGAGATCACGCGCCATTTCGAGGAAGACACGGTGGGGGCCAAGGTCTTTGAGTCCGCGGGTGGCTACGCGCCGACCATTGGCATTCTAGGTGCTGTGTTGGGGCTGATTCACGTCATGGAGAACCTCAATGACCCGTCCAAGCTTGGGGGTGGCATTGCGGTTGCCTTCGTGGCCACCGTGTACGGTGTAGGTAGTGCCAACATCCTCTTCCTGCCGATTGCCACCAAGATCAAACGCAAGCTGACCCTGGCGAAGGAGCGACAAGTCCTCATCGCCGAGGGCGTGCTCTCAATCCAGGCCGGTTTGAACCCGCGCGTGCTTGAGGAGAAGATCCGTGCCTACGCCGGCGGCCACAAACCGGCTGGGGGCAAGGCCTAGACCATGGCGAGGAAGCGCGAATCCGCCGAGGAACCCGAAAACCACGAGCGCTGGCTGGTTTCCTATGCCGACTTCGTGACCCTGCTCTTCGCCTTCTTCGTGGTCATGTACTCGGTGAGCCGCATCGATCAGAAGCGCATGACCGAAGTGGTCAAGGGCATCAAATTCGCCATGCACTACAAGGGCACGGGCGGCATTGACGAGGTTCCGATTTTCGATGGACCGGTGCTCGAGGGTGGCTGCGTGACCAACCTAGGGGACCAGCGCCCAAACCACCAGGAGGTCGAAGCGGTCGAGGCGGTGCGCCGCCGCATCGAAAAGAGGCTGAAGGGACTCCTGCTCGAAAGGCCCGACGTTCCGCCCACGGTGCTCATGCGCACGGAGGGGCGCCGGCTGATGATTCGCTTGTCAGCGTCTCACTTCTTCGATCCTTCGCAGGCCGCAATCCGGCCCGAGATGATTCCCGTGCTGGACGCCATCGCCATCGAACTGGCCCAGTTTCGTCGGGCCATCCGCATCGAAGGCCACACCGACGACCAAACCGCGGCGCACACGCGCTTCCGCGACAACTGGGATCTGTCCGCCTCGCGCGCCGCGGCCGTGGCCAGCTATATGCAGGGCGCTCACCACATCGACGGCAAGTTACTCAGCGCTGCCGGCCAGGGCTCGTCGCGGCCCATCGCTGACAACCGCACGCCCCAGGGGCGCGAAACCAATCGCCGCGTGGAACTGGTGTTGGAGATCAAGGCGGAGGACGCCCTCGACGCTATGGCGCGGTAGCTTCACCCCTTGCTGGTGGTCTTGTAGCTGGTATTGGTGCTAGCGTAGAAGAGCGCGTTCAGGTAGTTGCTGGCCGTATTGAGCGTGGCGACCGTCTGTTCCATGGCAGTGAACTGGGACGTCAGCCGTGTGCGCTCGTTGTCCAAATACGTCTGCCAGTAGCTGACCGTGTCGTCCAGGGCGGTGATGCTGTTTTTCAATAGCGTGGTCTCGCCCTCCAATCCCCCCTCCACCGCCAGCTTGCTGCCATCGGGCAACACCACAGTCGAAGTCTCGACCTGGCGCTTGACCAAGGCGTCGACCAGTGCCGCGACGCCAGTCTTGGCAGTGGTGAATAGCTTATTAGCGCCGCTTGGGTCTGCCGCAATGGCCTCGGCAAAGGTGTTTCCATGCGGGAGCTTGTCGAGCGCCAATGTCCCGTCATCCAGCAGGCTGACGTTGAGGTCAGACAAGGTCTGCACTGTGCCGCTGGTGTTCACCTTCGTGGAGAGCAAACCCTGCATTGCGCGTTGGATGGAGAGAAGATTCGTACCTGCCAGGGGATTGTTGGTGGCCGCTTGGTTTGGATCGGGCCGCAATTGGCTGTTGAGCAGAGTGACCACGTCATTGTAGGCAGTGATGAAACTCTGGATGGCCGAAGCGGACGAGCTGGTGTCGCGGGCGAAGTTGACATCCGTGGCCACGTTCGACTGTCCGCGCAGGTTCAAGGTCACACCGGGGATGGCGCCGGTGATGGTGTTGCTCTTGCTCGTGATCTGAAGGTTGTCCACTTTCAGCGAAGCATTTTGCGCGTGCTGAATGGTTTGCAAGTTCAAGCCTTCTCCCCCTATGACCTGCAAAGCCCCTTCCTGCGAGGTTGAGAAGCCTGTACTGTTGCGGGTCACCGACAAGCTGTAGCCAGTGCCGGAAGAGACCACCGCTGCGCTCACCTGGGGGACTTTCGCGTTGATGGCTTCGGCAAGGGCGGACAGGCTCATGCCGGTCATGTCGATGGCCGTGCTCGGACTGGTAACACCGTCAATACTGAACTGAAGGGTGCCGGTCAGGCCAAGAGCATTGGGGTCTTGGGCGGACGAGAAGGGATCGCTGCGCATCTTGGCAGCGCGGGCCATGGTTTCGACCTGAACCGTGTAGTCACCCTCGACGAGCGCGTAACCGCTCACGGTGAAGTCTGCATAGGTCGAATCAGCCTTAATGGGCGCCACGCCCGAGGTGGCGAGTGTGTCGGTCGCACTCTGGAGAGCCTGAAGCTTGCTCGTCAGGGTGGCCAGGGTCGAGATCTGGACCGAATAGGCCGCCTGCTGCTGCTGAACCTGCAGCATGGCCGCCGAGTCGGCCGTGATGATACTGTTGACGATCGAGGTGGTATCAAGCCCTGAGGCAAGACCACCAGCCTGGAAGAGCGGACCGGTCGTCGAGATGGGTGAACTGGCCATGAAAAGACTCTCCTTGATCGGGTATCGACAGCTCTAGCGCGGCCCTTGAGCGGGATGGCGATAGACCTGGGCCCGCTGGCTGGAGGCAAGACGGTTCAGGTCTTCCACCACGCGTTGCCGCAGACTGGCTTCAGCATTGAAACAGCGCTGGAGCAGTTCGCGCGCTTGCGCGACAACTGCCGGAGAGGGTCGCGGAGCGGATGAGGCACACAAGGCTTGCAGACCCGCGAGTGCCTGTGCCGCTTCCTCGGCCTTGCCCGCCTGCAAGAGACGGGTGCCTTCTTCAAGCGTGGTCAGCCAAGGATCGCGGGTCGCAGTCATCGGCCGGTGCCCCCGGCCGCCGCGATGGGCGTCGCGGCTTCACTGGCCACCGCCTGGTCGAATGCCTCGACGATGGGAAGTAACACACGCTCTGCCTCTTCCATGTACCGGGCCGACGTGTTACCGATGGCCAAGGTCAGGCGGCCAACCACAAAACCGTACACCGCATCGAGCTGCTCGCACAGGCTGGGCGCGATCTCGCGCTTTAGCGTGGCCTGCAGGCCCATCACGATGGACGCCGCTCGCTCCGCCGCGTCGCCGCCCGTCCGGTAGTCGCCCATCGCGTACGCGGCCTTCCCGGCGCGCATGTGGCGCAGCGCCGTTTCGAACAGGGTCATCATGATTCGGGGGGCTGATGCCGTGCCGACGGTTGCGTTGGTGTAAGTGCGGTAGGCGTTCATTGCTTTGCTCCGGTTGCCGCTTGACTCGTGCTCCTGACCCTATTCACCCTGAGGATTCATGATACCGGCCCATGTCGTTCTGATCATCGGTGGAAAGAAATCGCATCTATAGAGGAGCGACCGCCCCAGGCACCCAGCTCCCCAGGGCGGTCGTCCAAGCTCATGTTGCCTCTAGCCTTCCGTCCCTATTGGAACTAGCCGAGCAACTTGAGCGCCAGTTGCTGAACCTGATTGGCCTGGGCCAAGACCGAAACGCCGGCTTGCATCAGGATTTGGCTCTTGGACATTTGCGAGGTCTCGGTGGCCACGTCCACGTCGCGGATCTGGCTGTTGGCTGCCGACACGTTCTGCGACGTCGTCGTCAAGCTGGCAGCCGCATAGCCCAACCGGTTCTGCGCGGCGCCCAACTGCGCGCGCTGGCTGGAGATCCAGGCGTTCGCCGTGTCGACAGCGGTAATGAGGCCGGTCGCGTCGTCGTCGGTGGGGCCAGTTGTGGTGCCAGCATCGGTGTTGAAATTGCGAATCGCGGTGGCCAGGGCGGTCATCGCCGAGGCCGAAGCGTTCGTCAACCTGGTATCCAGCATGCTCACCGTGGTGGTGTTCCCGGGGCTGGCATCCGCACCTGTCTGCAGCGTGGCCGCGCCTTTGCCTAGCCCGGTCGTTACTTTCAGGCCATCCAAGTCTCCGCCCACTGTGGCCCCAGTGATGGCAGTGTTGGTGCCATTAGCCAGTGACACCGAAACGCCCAGACCGCCGAAGTCCAATTTGGCGGTGCCGTTTGCTGGCAGGAAGGTCAAACTGCTGACATCGATGGTTGCCGAGGGCTGGACGGCCAATGGGGAGCTCACATCGGTCAAGGTCAGCGTGCCGGCCGTGCCGTCATACGTCAGGTCGTACTCAGAGGCTGCCTGCGCACCTGAGACGTCCACACTCGTGACCCCTTCTCCGCCGCTAAGGGTGGTCATGCCGGCCAGCAGGGTACTAGCGGCCACCGCCGGATTGCCCGCACTGGTGCCGCTCGGTGCAACGGCTGCAATGGCGGTGAAGTTCTGCCGGGTCACCAGCGAGCCGTCGAGCAGGCCGAGGCCGTTGAAAGTGGTCCGGAGCGAAATGTTGTCGACTTCGTTCTTGAGCTGCTGGATTTCGATGTTGATGTCAACGCGTTCCTGGGGGCCCTGGGTGTCCGAAGCGGCCTGCACGGCCAGGTTGCGCATACGGATCATCATGTTCTGCACCTGATCCAACGCACCTTCAGCGGTCTGGATCATGGACGCGCCGTCGTTGGCGTTGCGCACGGCCTGGTTGAGGCCGCCGATTTGCGCCTGCATCTTCTCGCTGATGGCCAAGCCTGCCGCATCGTCGGCAGCGTGGTTGATGCGGAAGCCTGACGACAGGCGCTCCATCGACTTCTGTAGGTTGTTGTTGGTGGTGGTGAGGGCGTTCTGGGCGCTCAAGGCTGCGATGTTTGTTTGGATGGAAAGCATTGTCTGTCTCCTTGTTCGTGTTTGCTGTGGGCTCTGTGCCCGTGTTCGACAAGGGATTCGGCACGAAACCGAGAGGGTGATAAGGGCGGTGTGCGAACCGGCGAAGCAAAACACCGTCGGTGACCCACGGCCACGACCACGACCACGACCACGGCCACGGCCACGGCCACGACCTGACGCGCTTGTCGCGGTGCTACTTGCCGAGCAGGTTGACCAGGGAGAAGTTGAGCGTCTGGGAGGCAGCCGTCAGCGTGGCATTGAGGGCGTATTGGGCCAAACTGAGCTGCGTGGAGGCGTCCATGACATCCGCATCCCCGAGCTGGCTGATGACCTTGGTCTCGTCGGTGAGCTGCTGGCTGCAGGCGCTGACCGTGGCGGTGAACAGGTTGACCGATGTTCCCGCGTGCGATTGCGCCGTGGCTACCTGATTGATTCCCGCCTGCAGCGAGCCAATGCTGGCACGAATGGCGTCGCCGTCGTTGGAGCGCAAAGCGGCCGACAGATCAGTCAGCGTCTGCAGAATGTCGACGCCTCCTCCCACTCCCTTGGCCATGACGTCCGCTCGAATCGAAGCATCCTCGTACACGCCCGACGCAACCTCGACTTGACGCACGCCCGTGTCCCCTTGGTAGGTCCCGTCGGCGGCAAAAGGCGCCTGGTCGTCGCTATACCCGCCAAAGATGTAGCGATCGCCGAAACGCGCGTTGAGACTGTTCACAACCTGCTTGAAGAGACCGTCGACTTCCTCTGCCGCCGCGGCCCGTTCATCCGCGGTGTAGGTGTCGTTGCCCAGTTGCGTGGCCACCGCCTGCGCGCGGGCGAGTATGGTGCTCACATCGCCCAGCGCGGAGTCAGCGGCATTCAACTCGTTGGCCGCACTCTGGGCCCCGTTCTGGATGGCAGTGATCTGCGCCTGGTCGAACTTGTGCCGAACCAGCAGACCAGCCGCTTGCGGGTCATCACTCGGCGCCTGCACGCGTAGGCCGCTCGACAGCTCGCCCTGAGCTTTGGCGACCTTGGCCAAGGCAGCGTTCGCCTGGGCAATGGTTTGCTGGTAGATTGTCGACTCGGTCACACGCACGGTCTTTCCCTCTTATTTCAACTGTTGGGTACCATGTTTATGAGGACATCGAGTAGGGCCCCGGCGGCGTTGATGACCTTGGCCATGGCCTGGTAGGCGTGTTGCTCTTGCGTGAGGTTCACCATTTCATCGTCGAGGGACACGCCAGAAGCAGAGCTGCGCGCATCCTGAAGGCTCTGTAGCACCTTCCCGTTGAAGTTGGTGGCATTCTGCGCATCCGATGCTGCTGTGCCAAAATCAGAAACGATCTTGGCCATCCCTTGCTTCACGTCGAGCCCGTTGGAAAGGAGCGCGCTCTGGGTGGAAACCATGGCCTGCAGGTTGGTCGCATCGCCCGGACCCGAGGTGGCCGAGCCGGCCGCAGCTAGCAGCGATGGGTTGGCAGCCATAGCCGGGTCGAGCGTGATGGTGGCGGCGGCATTGCTCGACGTGGCTCCGATGCTGAACACGTCACCTCCCGGGTTGCCATCGAGGGTAAAACCGGCGCGATTCTGCGCATTGAGTTTCGTGGCGAAGTCGAAGGCCAGGGTATCGAGATCGGTGCTGGCCTGTCCCAGGACCACGTCCCGCGCCGAGAGAAGCCCGCCGATTTGACCACCTAGCTCGGATTGCCTCATCACAACCGGGGCGGATCCGTCTGACGGCGCGAACACGATTTCCAAGTGGCCTCGGTTCGTCGCGCTGCTTTGCAGGGTAAGGGTGGCGGCCGAGGATGCGCTGACCAACGTGGTGCCCCCGGGAAGAACCAGGCTGATGTTGCCGTGGTCATCGGGCACCTGGGTGGTCCCGATGAATTGGGCCGCTTGGTCCATGAGATTGTGACGCTGGTCGAGGAGGTCATTGGGCTGGCCGCCTGATGCCTCTGCCACCGAGATGCGACGGTTGAGTTCAGCCACTTGCGCTAAGATGGAGTTCACCTGTTGAACCGCGCCGGTCATGCTGGCATCGATTCCACTGCGCGCCTGCTCGAGCACAGCCGAGGTGCGATTGAAAGTGGCAGCCAGCGAGGTGGCGGATCCCACCACCGACTGCCGCAGACTGGAGTCGCCTGGGTTCTGCGCCATCGCCGTCAGGGAGGAGTAGAAGGCACCCATGGCATCGGTCAAAGCGCCCACGGTGCCGTTGTCGAAAACCGACACCGAGGCCAGAGCATCGGACTCGGCGGTCGAGCCGGAGGAGTTGGCGAACGCCGTGGGAAGCTGCGATTCGACGAACTGATCGCGGGTCTGCGTGACGTTCAGCAGTTTGACCCCGCCACCGATGAAGCCGCGGTTTCCGCCCAACATGGTGGAAGTGGCCTCGACCAGGTTGGCCTGCTGGCGGGCGTAACCCGGGGTGTTCGCATTGGCAATATTGTTGCTGGTGGTAGCCACCTTGGCCTGAATAGCCGCAAGTCCGTTGGCCGTGTTGTTGAGTAGGCTGACAAGATCCATGGGTCAGGCGACTCGGCAAGAGGTCGAGAGATCGTCCATCGGACAATGCGCACCCCGCCGATCGTAGGCCACGGTTCGGGGAGTCAGCGCGCTCAAGTGGCTGCGCAGGCGACGGAGGGCGCGCTCGCCGAGTCTCTGGTTCAGCGTGTCGATCTCGCGCAAGGCGCTCGCCAAGGCACGCACCTCGGCCATGCAGGCATCCAGATGGTGCCACGCCTCGGGCACCGCCTTGCGTAGGCCAACCAACGTGACCGGCGCAAGACCGAGAGCGCGGCCCGCGGCTCCCAGGACCTCGCCCAGGGCTTGCTCAAGTTGCGCCAGTTGTACATTGAAGGCGCTGCGCTGGCGCGCGCGCTCGAACAGCCCTTGGGTGTCGAGCGAGCGCATCAACAACCGCTGGCCCCGCGCCTGCACCAACTCGGCCTCCAGCGTTGCTCGCAGGCGGTCGAGAATCTGTGCCGCGCGCTCCAGCTCGTCCATCGCCTATCCTCCCAGCATGGCCTGCAGGCGCGCATCAATCTCGGCCGCATCCAGCAGTCGGCTGGCCAACTGGCTTGCGCTGGGCGCGTAGGTTCCGGCGCGGATAGCATTCTCCACTTCTACCAGGCGGGAGGTATGCGAGTTGCCGACGGTCGCCTGCACAGCTCGCACCAACGCTGCTGCCCGCTGGCCCTCCGCAGTGCTCACGCTATCAGCCTGACGCCGTGAGCCTGCCGCATTGGTTTGTGGTTTGTTTGTCGCGGAATCAACCGCGCCTACGGACGTTGTGTTCTTTATCATCATGGCCAATCCCCCTTGGCCTGGAGCCTCTTACTGATAGGAACATCGACACGCTTCTGATGGGCATTAAGGGCAGGCGTGGTGATTGGTTCGTCGTTCGTCTGGATGGGATCATCGGCCTCCGCCGCCGGGAGCGAGTTCTCGATGAGCCGCGCCAGGCCAATTCCCCCGCCCTTCTCCACTGCGTCAGCCAGCGCCTCCACGAACATCTCGGCGTGAATCTGGCTGCCGGCCATGCCGCTGCCCTTGAAGGCTCCGCTGGCTTCGAGGAGCTGACGCAGCAGGCAGGCCTCCACCGCCTGCGCAGCCTGGGTCACGTCACGAATGGGGCCCATCACATCACCTCCAGGTCAGCGTCGATGGCGCCTGCTGCTTTCATGGCCTGCAGCACAGCCACCAAATCACGCGCCGAGACACCGAGCAGGTTGAAGGCCTTGACCAGATCCTCGACCGAGGTGGTGGCGGGCAGCGCTACTGCCGGCTTGGCTCCCTCCTGGGCATCCAGGGTCGCGATCTTTCCTGACACCGTCTTGCCCTGCGAGAATGGCCCGGGCTGGGAAGCCCAGGGCGTCTGTCGCACTGAAATCGACAGACCACCGTGGGCCACCGCCACCGGCCGGATGCGCACAGCTTGGCCGGCCACCACTGTGCCGGTACGCTCGCTGACCACGATGCGCGCCCGCTGATCGGGGTCGACCTCCAGGGCCTCCAACTGTGCCAGCAGGGCAACCACCCGACCCTTCCAAGATTCAGGAATCTTTATCTGCACCAGCGCCGGATCGTTGGCCTTGGCAGCCTCTTCGTTGAGCGACTTGTTCACCGCTTCGGCGATGTGCAGGGCGGTGGTGAAGTCAGGCCGGCGCAGCCCCAACACCAGGGGCACCTTCTCCAAGTCAGGCGAAACCGTGCGCTCGACCGTCGCACCCCCAGGCACTGTGCCGGAGGTCGGGATGTTCTTCTGTAGACGCGAGCCCGCTACCATCACGTCGTACCCTCCCGCTTGCACCGGCCCTTGTGCCACCGCGTACACCACTCCATCCGATCCGGTGAGAGGCGTGATGAGCAGAACGCCGCCGGCCAGAGATCGCGCGTCGCCCATCGAGCTGACGGACACGTCGATCCGGGTACCGGGACGAGAGAACGACGGCAACTCGGCGGTGACCATGACGGCACTCGTGTTGCGTACGCGCACATCGGTCGGATTCACTCGGATACCCATGCGGCCCAACATGCCGCTGATGGATTGCGCGGTGAAGGTGACCTGCGTGCTGTCGCCAGTGTTCGCCAGCCCCACCACCAAGCCGTAGCCAAAGAGAGCATTTTCACGCACGCCCTGTACGTCCACCAGATCCTTGATGCGCACCGGGGCGGCGACCGCGGGTAGGGCGAGCAGCGCGAACCAGAGGGTGAGGAGAAGTGTTCGTATACGCATGATGATCAAAAAGGCCAAAGCCAACCCAGGGCGCGGGTCAGCCAGCCCGGCTTTTGGTTATCGGAAAGCACGCCGCGACCAACAAATTCGATCTGCGCCTCGGCGACCATGGAGCTTTGCACGCTGTTGTCCTGGTCGATGTCGATGGGCCGTACCACACCCGAGATGTAGAAGTGGTGCTCCTCCTCATTGACCAGGATGACCCGATGGCCCTCGACGAAGAGGTTGCCGTTGGGAAGAACCTTGGTGACCACTGCGGTCACCGTGGCGGTCAAGGACTCGGTGCGCGCGGTATCGCCGGTGCTCTGGAAAGTGGATGTCGAACTGCCGCCGATGTTCAGATTGGGATCCAGCTTTGGTATTCGCTTGAGCAGTCCCAGGAAGGCATCGATTTTGGCTGCGCTGCTGCTGCTCCGACTTGTGTTGGTGTCGGTTGTGCGCTGGGCATTGGCCTGTTCGGCGATCTTGACGACCACCAGATCATTGACCCGCAGAGCGCGCGCGTCAGTGAAGAGCAACGAGGCGGGCCGGCCTTCGTGCCACAGGCTGCCGGGAGAGGCCGACACCTCGTCGCCCTTGCCTTCCGAGGGAAGCCGGTAATCGCGTCGTTTGGGCGTGTATTGGCTGATGTGGGAATGGCTGCAGGCCAACTCCGAAAAAACCAGAGAGAGAGCGCACAGGATCGCGGCGCGACGGGATAGTCGCGTGGGGAGCCCGCCGGCTTTGCCCCCTTCGGGGACTTCGGGACGGCCCGCCACACCGCCCACCCCGCGCGCTTCGCGCGCGCCCTCGCCGGCGGCGGACCATCGCGGGAGGGTTTGGCGAGGCCGAGCGAAGCGAGCGTGGGGTGGTGGCAGGTGGGGGGCCGAAGGGCGAAGCGAACCCTCCCAGGGTTCCCATGTGAATTGTCCCCTCATGGCACATCCACCAGCAAGCGCCCCTCTTGCAAGCGGCCTTCGACGTGGCGGCCCGAGGGCAGCAGGGCGCAGGTTCGGCCGAAGCCGCAGGAGATGGCTCGCCCCTGCAACTCGATGGCTAAAGACCCGCTCGTGACGATGACCTTCACCGCATCACCCGACCCCGCCGCCGCGCCGGCGATGTGCGATGCCTCCAGCACAGTCCCGCGGGGCAGATCCCGCGCCGCCAGCGCACCTGGCGGCGGCACTATGCCAACATGGCCGCTTCTGATCTCGCGATCCTCGACGGCCAGCGCGGGCTCCAACTGCTCACCCGCACGCACCGGCCGGGTGGTGAAAGCGCTGGGCGCCCACACCTCGAAACGTACCCAGCCCCAGCCCATGCAGCCCTGCCCGTAAAGCTTCACCGGCAGGCGTCCCGATCCGGTGACCGCGCCGCTCAGCGCCGCCTGGCGCAGAGAACAGCCGGCGGGTAGGTGAGGCGCCCAGTCAAGGGGCACGATGCGGGCCGCCGGCAGGGCCAGTGCCCGGGAAAGAACCTCGCTCACCTCGGGGGGGAGGTTGGCGGCGCCGGTCGCATGGGACGCGGCAGCGGTCGCAAGGAGGAGAGCGAGGGGAAAATGGGGGGTCATGACGTCTCTAGCGAAGCTGGGTCAGCTTCTGCAGCATTTCGTCGGCCGACTCGATGACCTTGGAATTCAGCTCATAGTTGCGCTGGGCTGTGATCATGTTGATCATTTCCTCGACCGCCGACACGTTCGAGCCTTCCAAGTTGCCCTGCGCGATGCTACCCGTACCCTGGTCCCCGGGCTTGACCACGATGGGATCACCGCTCGCCGGGGTGGCAAGCAGCAGGTTGTTGCCAATGGCTTCCAATCCACCCGGATTGGCGAAGGCGGCGATCTGGATGGTGCCGATATCGGCCATTTCCGTGCGATTGGGAAGTCTCGCCTGCACGGTTCCGTCTGGCTTCACCGTGATGTTGGTCGCATCAGTCGGAATGGTGATACCCGGGTCCAGCAGCTCGCCCAATTGGGTGACCAGGCGACCGGTGGCATCCAGTCGAAAAGTGCCGTCGCGTGTGTACGCAATGTCACCGTTCGCGCGCTGAATGCGGAAGAAGCCGCTGCCCTCGACAACCAAGTCGAGCGGGTTTTTGGTCTCGATCATGTCGCCTTGGATGAAGGCGCGCGAGGTAGAAGCGGTGCGTACCCCCAGCCCCACCTGCAGGGCGGTTGGTTGGCCACCCCCCTGCGCTGTGGGCGGGCTGGCAGCGCGAATGGTTTCCGACAGAAGGTCCTGAAAATCGGCGCGCGCCTTCTTGAAGCCGGTGGTGCTCGCGTTGGCCAGGTTGTTGGCGACGATGTCCAACTTGGTCTGCTGGGCATCCATTCCGGTGGCGGCGGTATAAAGCGATCGCAGCATGGGCTCCCCCTATTGCATCTCCTTCATTTGACCAGCCCCACTTGAATGGCGCGGTCGTCGAGCTTCCGATAGGTCTGGATGGCCTGCATGGCCATGTCGAACTGGCGTTGCGCATTGATCATCTGAACCGTGGAATCCAGCGCGCTCAGGTTGCCCAACTCCAGCTCGCCGACACGCAGGGTGCCCTCCGACACCGCGCTTATGCTGGAGCCAGCCGAGGGCTGGAGCAGGGTAGGTGCGATCCTGTCCATGGGCCCCTGTGCCTGGAAGAGCGCCAGCGTATCCACTACGCTGCCACGGCCCACGACTACATCGCCGTTGCTCTCGATGCGCGGGTCGCCGTCCGCCGGCACGCTCACCGGATCGCCCGAACGACCCAACACCGGCAAGCCTGAGGCGAGCAACTCGCCGCTCGGGCCGAGTTCGAGGTGACCGTTGCGCGTGTATGCAATCTGGCCAGTCGATAGCTTCACCCCGAGATAGGTGTCGCCGTTGGGTATGACGTCGAGTGGGTTATCCGTGGTGCTGGTAGGACCTGGCCGCAGATCCACCCCGGTGGATACCGCGCCCGCCAGAACTTTGTCGGTGGGCCCGGGCGGCAAGAACGCGCGAAAGGCGGGACGCGTGGCCTTGAAACCCGGCGTCTCGGTATTGGCCAGGTTGTCGGCTATGGAATCGAGCTGGGCGGCTCGCGCCACCGCAGCAGACATCCCTACATATATTCCATCGGCCACTTTGCGTACCTCTTACCCGGAGACGAAGCAAGCCCGATGCCAGGGCTTCACGCTCTGTAGGGGTGGAAAAATCTGGATTAGGGGGATTCAGTTTTTCTCGGTTCGTTCCGATGGAGGAATTGTGAGGCCAAAAACCCGACTCGACGCCGCGGTCAGGGTCCGAGAAGTCGACGAGGATCGCGCGCGCATGACCCTTGCCGAGGCCCAGCGCCTTGCCCTGGCGACCGCAAATGCGGTTCGCGAAGCAGCCCAGCGCGCGCTCGCCGACGAGCGCCGCAGCGGCACCGCTGCTGACTGGACCATCATCGAATTCGCCCACATCCGGGCGCTGCAGGACGCGCGGCGGGCGGAACTCGAGCGGCGTGCGGCCGAGGAGAAACTAGGGATCTCGCGCGAGCGCTTCGTGGGCGCGCGCACGCGAGCCGAAGCCTTGCGCCGGGTTCTCGAAGTGCGTCGCAGCGAGATGCGGGTGGCCGAAAGCCTGACCGAGCACAAAGAGATGGACGAAGTCGCGACCCTGCTGCGCAGCCGTAGGTAGTCACAAACCCCGGGGTAGTCGCGGAAGGTCGTGGCCGTGGCCGTGGCCGTGGTCGTGGCCGACCGCCCCGGCACTCACCCCCGCGCCAGGAATCTGGCGCAAACCTGGTCTGGGCAACCGGCATCTGACACGGCGATCGCCAGGTTGGTGACGTTGAGATGGGAACCCTGGGAGGGTTCCCATACCCTCCCGCGATGGTTCGCGGCGAGCAAAGCTCGCCGGCTCCCCACGCGAATCGCAAAACGATCTATACTGCCGCGCGATGAATCGGCTCTCATGCGTAACCGCGGTCGTCGCGTCAGTCGTTCCCTTGTCCGCCGGCGCGTCCGGCGAAAAGTGGGAGCTTGTAGGGACCAAGGACGACATTGTCACCTACCGGCGCGAAGTCCCGGGCAGCCAACTCATTGCCATCCGGGGCGAGGCCGTGGTGGAGGCGCCCATCGTGCGCGTGGCTAGCGCTCTCATGGACACGACGCGACTGACCCAGTGGATGGACCGGGTGACCGAGGCGCGACGGATCCGGACTACTGGCCCGCACCACTACGTAGAATATGAGCGCGCTGCCACACCCTTTCCGTTGACCGACCGCGATTTCGTGGTGGAGACATGGGTGGAAACCGACGTCGCGAAGAAGCAGTTGGTGTTGCGGGCTCGCTCGGTGGCGGACCCGTCCGCCCCGGTGACCGGCCTGGTGCGGGGCGAAGTGCTGTCCAGTACCTTCACCCTGACCCCGCTGGATCATGACCAGCGTACGCAAGTCGTTGCTGAGGTCCACACCGATCCCAAAGGCTCGATCCCCAAGTGGCTCGTCAACCTGGTCCAGAAGTCCTGGGCCCACACCACCATCATGGGTCTGCGCGCCCAAGTACGGAAAGCCAACGTCCCGGACAATCCCGACGTAAAGGCTTTGCTGCAAAAAGCCGGTCTTGTCGAGTAGAGGAATCTCTACGGTTTGGCCAGGTTCGCAGGCCCGATCTTGAAGCCAACTGCGGTCTTGAACGGCATGGACGCCGGGCAGGTGATGGAAAGGCCAGTCGCCGTCTGGGTGAAGACCAGGGTGGCGTTGCTGCCCAGCAGAGACACAGACTGGATGGGGCCGGCCAGCGCCGTCTGGTTGGTGCCGAGCGAGGTGATCGTGATCTTGGCGCCGGCGGTGGGAACCTTCAGACAGTAGGCGTAGAGGAAGCCATCCTTGCCAACGGTGAAGCGGAAGTCTCCGGTATCGAAGCTAGCGCTGGCCTGGGTGCTGCTCAGTGCGCCGGTCGGTTGCGTGTGCGTCCCCTCGCCATACTTGGTCCACGCGTGGCTGCCATAGATGCCGGCGCTGTTGATGGTCATCCAATCACCAATCGCCTGAAGCTGGGTGACACTGCCGGGATCCAACGACCCATCGGGCTTGAGCGCGATGCAGATAGCGGCGGCCCCGTCGCGCGAGACGCATTCCAAGAGGTAGCGGATCACCATGCCGGGGTCGTAGCTGAATCCGGTGTCGTAGAACCAGTCGCCCACCGGGACCTCGCCAATCCACGGTTGGTCGGTTTTGACGGCGGCGGGGTACTTGTTCTCCAATGTGGTGACAATGCCCTGGTTGGGTCCGTGAAATTTGACAATGCCGAAGGTGTCGACGGAACCCCGTCGCTCCAGGGTGCGGTTGAAGTAGTGGGCGAGAACGCGCTGGATCCCGTCGGCCTTGTAGCCGGTACCGCTTTTTATTCCCGAGAATGGCTGGGTGGAATCGCCGTCAGTGTAGATGAAATCGGGATCGTAGTTCTCGATCACATCCATGATACG
>Ga0182017_10001309_pt1 | contig 19294 bp, 23 predicted proteins | sample 712E3DmetaG_FD_120492 | JGI IMG/M metagenome (GOLD analysis project Ga0182017, IMG submission 120492) | Permafrost microbial communities from Stordalen Mire, Sweden - 712E3D metaG | ecosystem: Environmental > Terrestrial > Soil > Wetlands > Permafrost | place: Sweden: Stordalen | collected... | reverse complement strand
TGGGCGCGGGCGGCGTTCAGACTGCCGGCAGCCAGGTCACGATCTGCGGCACCTGCTCAGTCGGTTTGGTCTGCGAACGCTATTCGCCGGCCGCGTGTGCCGATCCAAACTGGGCTGAGTGGCCCGTGCCGAACAGCCAGGTGGACGTTGCCGCGGGTGCACCAAATCTGGAGAGCTACACGGACAATGGGGATGGCACGGTCACGGACAACGTCACCGGGCTCATGTGGCAGCAAGCAGTGCCAGCGACCAAATATGCCTGGGCCGATGCAGTTGCGTACTGTCCAACGCTGACCCTTGCCGGTCACAGCGACTGGCGCCTTCCGTCGATCATTGAGCTTGTGTCCATCGTGGACTTGGGGCAGTCCAAACCAAGCATCAACTCCACGTATTTCCCCTCGACCCCTTCAGATTTTTTCTGGTCAGCGTCGCCGCTGGCCGCGGCCGGCTCGCGGCCCGGCGATTGGCCGTGGTACGTCGACTTCAGCTGCGGCGGCGCGGGAACCGGCACCCCTGTCAGCTCCGGTGCCATCTCCCTCTTCGTTCGTTGTGTGCGCTGAGGACGGGCACTTTGACTTCTTGACACTTTGCCTCTTGATTTCGTGAGGGTGAATGCCGAGTTGCTACGCAGCGTTGCCAATCTTGCAGGACCGCGATGGATGTTGCCGTCCGGATCGGGGTGGCTCTCGGTGAAGCGGAGCCCTGTGGCCACATCAAGCAGCGCCGTCCTGCCTATGTTTTCAAACGTCCCGTGGTCCGTGAATCTGAACAGGAGAAAGCCCAATGAACGCGTCCATTCCCCGTCTTCTCTGCGCCGTCGCCATGATTGCGGTGATCCTGCCAACCCCTGCCAACGCCACCGCCCCGGGCGGGCGCTACGTGGTGACGAACGGAGGAACCAGTAACGGAACCGTCTACGACACCAAGACAAAGCTTACCTGGCAACAGACGATATCGTCGACTTCCAAGTCTTCTAACTACGCCGCCAAGGAATACTGTGCAGAAGTGGGAAGCGGCTTGGGAGGCACGGGCTGGCGCCCTCCGACGCTGAAGGAACTACAGTCCCTCGTCGATTACTCGTGGCCAGCTCCCCCAAGAATCGATTCGACCGCGTTTCCGGGGACGCCTTCAGAGTCGTCCTTGGGGTGGTTCTTGTCGGCGTCGCCGGTGGCCGGCGACTCGTCCTACGCGTGGGGCGTCAACTTCAACGACGGCGGAATCCGAGTCGGTACCTACGGCTACGTTCGTTGTGTGCGCTGAGGAGAGCATAGTGGAGATGATCTCGCACTAGCGCGGGATTTCGACCGCGCTGAGCGCGGCCGCCATCGCAGAGTAGTGCAACGAAATCGAACACTTCGATGAAGATGCCGCCGCGCACGTCGGGATCGCTGGTCCGCGATTTTCGAGAATTGGTTCCATCCGAGAGGGAGAAACACCAGCATGAAGACCGAATCGCGCTTCACGAATGCCACCTTGGCTCTCTTCCATGTCTTGGCCATCGGTGTCATCGGATGCGGCAGCGGTAGCGGTAGCGGAAGTGGCAAAAGGAGGGCAGAGGGTGGAGCGTCACCCGACGGGTCACGCGACGTGCTCGTGGTGCATGACAACGCCGCCAGCGATGGCGCAGCGCCCGCGATCACTTCGCTCGACGCCCACGTTAGCTCCGACGCGGTCCAGGACATGGAGGCTTCATTCTTGCCAACGAACCCGGATGGCAGAGAGGCTGACGTGCTCGTGGTGCATGACAATGCCGCCAGTGATGGAGCCCCACCCGCGACCACCCCACTCGACGCCCATGTTAGCTCCGACGCGGTCCAGGACATGGAGGCTTCATTCTTGCCAACGAACCCGGATGGCAGAGAGGCTGTGGATACAACTGATACAACCGCCGCAGATGCTGTCGCCACACATGATTCGGTCGCCATCGCACAAGGCGCGGACTCACCTGACGCTGGTGACGTTCCTAGCGACGCCCCTGCCGTCTCCGACTCGGCAACCACGAATACCTCCTGGCAATCAGCTCAACAAGCCATAGAGGCGCAAACGAATACGAGCGTCATTCTCAACTGGAACGACCTGCTTGGGAGCCCCTCGCTCGTCTCCTTCGACGAGCCGTTCGCTGTTCCTGGCTCGACCTACGATCCAGCACATCCTGAAGATACAGCGCATCGCTTCCTCGAACTCACTCGCTTGACCTGGGGGGCTCAGACGGCTGATGCCTTCACTCCCTATGCCACCGTGGTCGATCCGGCTGGACCCGTCGCCGTTACCTTCTATCAGTCTTTCCAAGGCGTGCCGGTGTATGGAGCACGACTCACCGTCTTGTTGAACAAGAGTGGCCAAGTGGAATTCGCCACCGGCGGCTTTGTGCCGCAGTTGTCAGTTAGCGTCGCCGCACAGGTTTCCGTAGAAGACGCCTCTGCCCTTCTCACCCAGAACGGTGGCACCGTCGACAAATCGCGGGGCAGCCTGATGATCCACTGCGGCGCAACTCCACCATTATCCGCAACACTGGCTTGGAGGATTCCGTATAATCTAGCCGGGCAGGAGCATGTTGCGTGGATTGACGCCAATGGCGGTGGGTTACTGACAGATGAGGCCGAAGTCACCCCAGCGGTATTCCAGGATGTCTACAGTTCGAACAGCATAAACAGGCCATTTGCGTTGTCTGCAGGATGGGACAGCAACACGCCACCGTCTATGGCAGACGGTGAGGCATTCGCCATCTTTCAGGGTGTTCAGAAGTTCGACAATTTCCTGGCGGGCTTTGGTTTTCGAAGCTTCAGTGGCCAAGACGATTGGTATAGGAGTATAGCCGCTCCCCAGTATGGAAGTGCGGGGTTCTTTCCCGGTAGTGGCCTTGTAGACGCTCTGGCGAATGGAACGAGTCCTCCGTCTCTGTATGGCGTGCCAATGGCGAATGCACCGTTCGCTGCATTCGGGTCTGGTTTCTCTGGGCTAGACCAAGTGAGCCACGAATGGGGCCATGGCTTCAATTACTATACAGGCCAGATGGCGTATATGACCTTTGATCAATGTGCGCTTCACGAGGCAATAGCCGATGCCATCGCTTCATTTGTGGTTTGCGCCGAGCCGAGCGGATGCACTTGGTTAGTGCACGTTCAGCCGGTGGACAGCGACCGCAACCTCAAGGACCCGTCTGCCTCGGACGGGTTTCTTACGCCGTTACCCTTCGCAGAGAATTACGATGGCTTCGTGAAAAGCAAACAGCAGAACAACTACTATAGGGCATCGACTGCGTTCAGCCACGCCGTCTACCTATTTGCTTGTGATCCTGGCTCGAAGGATTGCCCATCTGGCATCGGACAGCTCAAGGCGGCAGCGATCCTGCTTCGGGCGATCTGGTATCGAAGCGTCGCGCCTGACGACTGGGCTAGCCCTGCCAGTGCCCACCTTGGAATCGTGAGGACCTGTCGGACTCTCGCACATCATGGGTTCGACAGCATCAATCAGGCGGATTGCGATAGTGTCGACAATGCGTTCACGCTGTTGCGATACCCTCCCGCAACCTCTGAACAGGCTCTGTACGATGTAGCTCCTCTTTCCGCACCTCTGGGCATCAAGGGTGTTTTTCAGCAGGCAGACGGCTCGAACCATATCTCCTGGTACTATGTGAAGGGAGCCGCGAACTTCGTCGTCTACTGGGGAATTTCACCGGGAATTACGTCGCAAAGCGCGGCGCTCGTGCCTACGACGTCGCTCACCCTGGCACAGCCGAGCGTCCTCGCCGGTGCGACCTACTACTATCGGGTCGCGGCAAAGAGCGCGGTCGGCGATGAAGGGCCCCTGTCGGAGGAGATATCGGTCGTTGTGCCACTATCTGTGCCCGATGCCGACGCGAGCTTCGACCTCGCACAGGAATTGCCACCACCCAAGCCGAATGACGGATCGACGACTGGGGACACTGGCAAGCAGGATACTGCGCTGGCGGTTGGAGACGTTGGTATCGCCGGGACGGGCGGCATTGTTGGTACCGGAGGCGTTGCCGGGACGGGCGGCATTGTTGAGACCGGAGGCATCGTCGGAACCGGCGGTGTTGTCGCGACGGGCGGCATCCTCGGGACGGGTGGCAGCGGCACCGGCGGCATCAACTGTGACACAGGCTACGAGGTCTGCGGTTCTGCCTGCTGTGCAGTCGGTATGTGGAAGGATATCGGCTCGGGATCGGGACCCCTCCCACGCGAGGATCATTCGACCGTCTGGTCCGGTAGCGAGATGATCGTTTGGGGAGGATATAACGGAGGTTGCTGTCTCTACAAGGACGGCGGTCGGTTCGACCCATTGGCCGATTGGACTCCGACGACGAATTCCGGGGCGCCAAGCGCTAGGCAGCAGCACACTGCAATCTGGACGACGGGGCTCAGTTCGCCGCGAATGATCGTTTGGGGAGGGACCATGGGAACCCTCGGGACGAATGGCATGAACACAGGTGGCAGATACGATCCTGTCGCCGACGTGTGGGCCTCCACTTCCACGTCTGGCGCGCCCTGCAGCCGGTTCGATCACACGGCGATCTGGACTGGCATCGAGATGATAGTGTGGGGTGGCTATTCGGATCCGTCACTCGGATGCTCTTCGACTGGCATGAGTGGCGACGGTGGGCGCTACAATCCCCTCTCCAATTCGTGGACGACGACGAATCTCATCGGTGCACCCGCGGGCCGAAATAGCCATACCGCCGTTTGGTCGGGAAATGAAATGATCGTATGGGGTGGCAACACGGGAATCAACAATACCAATACGGGCGCCAGGTACAGACCTTTAAGTGATAGCTGGCTGGCCATATCCACGTCCGGCGCTCCTTCCGCTCGTTCGGGACACACCGCTGTATGGACGGGTTCTGAGATGGTCGTGTGGGGAGGGTATGACAGCGAAGCCAGGTTAAGCGACGGTGCGGCATACAACCCTACCAGTGATACCTGGCGGCTTATCACGTCAGTTGGGGCACCGGCACCGAGAGATGGTCACTCATGTGTCTGGACCGGATCGGAGATGATCGTCTGGGGCGGCAGCAACTTGGCAGCTCCCCTCCTGAATGATGGCGGTCGGTACAGTCCTACGAGGGACGTCTGGTCGCCTGTGGCGTCCGTCAGCGCGCCGTCAGGTAGGAGAGGGCACGGCGCCGTCTGGACGGGAACACGCATGATTATCTGGGGTGGACAGGAGACGACAGGGACATCTTGGACCGGTGGAATATTCACGCCTCCGTAGTCGTGCTGTGGCAGAAGTCGGTGGATCGGCCAATAATTCTATGTGATTGCATAATGTTGCACGATCCACGATCTTAGAATACTGAAACATCGCAACGTACTTCACCATCATTCCCGTACCAAAGCTGTTCGGCCTCCGTGCCATTCTTAGAGCGGTGGCAGAATTCGCCGGTCACAAATCTATCGTATTCTATGCAACGCCCGCCGGCGGCTGACAGTTCTTGCGGGTAAGGGCGAATTGAGATCGTCGGATAGATGCATAAGCGCTTGGAGCACTCGGCGTCATAAACGCAATTCCTCCCGGCATCCTTGGCAGGATGGTCGCACATGAACCCGACGGTCAGCTTGCCGCCTTCCAAAGCGCAAATCACCTGTTTCTTCCGTTCCGGCATAGCTATGGCCAAACCAGCCACAATCACAAGAAAGCCCAGAACGGCTACTATTGTTGCTTTTGTTCGAGTCTTCATAATTCTGACTTGTTACAAATAATGCTGTTGCGCTTGGAACGAGTCTCCCAGTATACCTCCCCCGATCTGTTATCGGAAGACAGCCGACCAACTCTGCGCACAAGACAGCTTGTGCGCGGAGTACGTCCAAGATTCTGCACAGTTGAGTATGCTTGATTGTAGATCGGGAAAGACAAAGAGCCGCCCTTGGAGGATGGCTCTTTGGAATACCGAACCTTCCGACGCTGAACCCGCGGGACAGGAGGGCGGATTTCACGCCCGAAGGTCAGACAGACCTACCTGTCGAAAAGCCCCCAAGCGATATTCTCGCCTGGGGCTTTGTAAACAGTCGCCGCTAGTCGCTACTGTTTGTGAGGAAAAGTCGTTTGGTCAGGGGCTAGTGTGAACGTGCAGCTTCCGTTGGAAGCAGAAGCATTGCCTCCGATACTTAATACTGACGCACTGATCGTCGGCGCGGTAGTATTGGGGGGCGAGGGGGCGAGGTAAAGGCAGTTCGTCGCCATCACGCCGATATAGTTAACTTCGCTTGGCACCGGCAAATACGCCGGAGCGGCATTCAGGTCGGTTGCCTTGAACCCATATCCCCTCACTTGCGACGTGCTTTGCCACGCGAAGGTGATGTAGATATTCCATACCTCTTCGCCGCAAGTCCAGAGCCAAATTCCTCCACCGGCGCCTTCACCGATTTGCGGCGCGGTGTATGCGTACTGATTGCACCAGCTTGGAACGCCGGTGGTATCCGTGTCGGTCGAGACAGCTGTTACGGTGCTGGTTGGCGGCAGGGTTGCTGTGCCGATGCCGGTACCGGTGGCTGATGGAGACGGCGTTTGCGAACCCGACGAACTTGAGCACGACGAAACGGAGACGAGCGAAAGAATTGCGGCGAAGGCATATGCTATCTTTCCAGACCTCATTTTCTGTACCCTATGTCCTCACGAGTCCTGACGTCGGACATCCTGCGGAATCAGACAGGCCATCATGGACTCTGACGACCATCGAGCCGCGATTTTTGAACCACGACCTGCTCATGTCAAGTGACAGAAAAGCGACAGAAGCCTCCCTGTTCATGTGCCAGGTGACCGACGAAACGGGCACCGACGGCGCCGACCATCGAAGCCGGAACTACCAATCAGACGATGTGGGTGTGGGGGCTTTGACAGGGTCGAAGCGGAATCGGTATTCTAGATATAGAGGTCAGCGCTGCCAGACGCCTTCGGTTGCCAGATCATGCACGGGCGCGCCCTGTGGCAACAACTTTCTATCGGCTCAAAATCATCCTCCGCGATCTGAGACCCAAGGTCAGGCGCCAGATCGAGTTGCCGGCTACGACGAGCGAGTTGATCCTCCCCGATCGGATCGGCCACGGGCCGCTCATTGACGCACAACGCTTTGTACGCTTAGGATTTGGTATGGAGGCATCGTGGAATCCGAGGACGAATTGCGCAAAAGGTCGGTCACTTTTCTCAAGCAGGCAAGTGATCTGCAACGCGAGCTCGAAAATGACCAAGTCGCCTTTGACGACGAATCCCCAGATGATCCCGAGGAGGTCGAACGAGAGCTGGCGGCTCTGGTGGAGAGAGCCGACGAGCTAGCTGCCGAATTCAAGGAATGCTTTGAGGGCGCGACCGAGGCTTGGAACTGCGATGATCGCGCTTTGGCGAAAGTTCTATCGACCGAAGGCCGCGAGAAACAGGGCGAGTGTGAAGAGTGCAACGCTGAAGCAAACAGCTTGCGAGCGACTCTTCAAGCACACCGCGATGGATTGAGACGTCTCGAAAAGAAGGGACTGGAAATTGCTAGGCTCAAGAAGGAGGCCGCGCGTCTGGCCGAGGCCGCCGACCGCATGAGTCGAGCGGTCAAAAGAGACTCCATCCCTCGCCCGAGCACAGCCGCCAAAACTGATACCTTGTCATCGGAGGTTCTCGACACTTTTCTCAATAGGCTTCCCGAGAAGCACCGCTTGCTGGTCAAGGAAGTCACTTTCGATTCATTCGCCGACCATCTCAGCGATGACAGAGTCCGGTTCGGCCGTACGGACGCGAAGGGAAGGATACAGGTGAAGCTTCCCCGTGGCGGCCCCGCGTTAAACAAGCAATTCATATCCAGGATCATCTGCCACGAGGTTGGGCATAACGTGTACCGGAATCTTTCTCCCTACGATCACCAAAGATGGAGCTCAGTCCTTGATTCGCACATATCTCGCCTGATGCCTAGCCTGAGCGTCAGGTACCCTAACAAGACACTTATCCAATTGCGTGCTGAGGCCTTTGCCGATCAGTATGCCGATTACGTCGTTTGCCCAAGCGTTCAGCTATTGACGTATAGCAACATGTACTATTTCATGCATGACACCATCTTCAATCGCATAGAGTACAATATTAACGAATGGGACGAGAAGTAATCCAGCCTGATCAATATGGCTCCATCGCCACTGACGATTTACGCAATACCACCTCACATATCAAGTCGGACATCGCTGTTACCGAGCGACTTTTCTGTAATCGCGAAACTGGGGTGGTCGGAAGGAGCGTACGTTCTTCGAGAACTGTCAGACGAGTCGCTGCGAGAGAAGGTCGCCGGTGCACTCACCGCTACAATAGGTGTCGAGCTTTGGTCAATGCGGGGTTGCCAGGATTCCGGACAGCAGATTGAGGAAGCCCTTCATTCCTTAGTGCCGACGGATCCGGAGTATTCGCTCGAATTTGCGCATGCTCTCGAAGGGTACCTCGGCAAACAGTATCTCGGATTTGAGCCTGCCGTTGTTCCCACTCGACCATCCGGTTCCTGAGCTACGGGCTGGTACAAGAAGAGCGGGCAGGAACCTCCAAGTTCCTGCCCGTGATGTGAACGTGATTCACTTGTCCGGCCCGAGCGCCCTCCGGAGCGCTTCGCGCTCGGACACGCCGAGCTGGGCTTTGATGAGCGGCACGGCCCGATCATCGTCATAGACGACGAGCCGGGTCGTGCGCTTGCTGCGGTAAATCCGCAGCTCCCGCACGTCGCCGCGCTGGAGCTTGATGGTCTGGACGTGCGTCTTCACGACGCCCTCCTCAATGGCTTGCTGTCGGTCCAGAACTCGAACGCCGTGAGGAGTGGCGGAAGGTTGCCGTCGCGCAGCCGGAGTTCCGTGCGGTACCAATCGAGCACTCTAGCCAGCTTGCGCTGGACAGGCGCCCGACAAGCATGACCCACGCCCATGGACACGATCGCCTCCCCCGCCGGGTCGATGACGATGGCCTCGAAGTCGAGGACGTCCGCACCGAAACCGCGGGGGTGGAGGACGACCGCGCCCTGGACCCGCAAGATCGTGACCGGGCCGAGTCCCTGGAAGACTCCGATCTCCTCGCGAACCGCGACGTACTCGTTGCGCCAGTTGCGATAGAAGGAATCCGGGGCGAGCCGAATCGCCGAATGCGCGGTCTCAAGAAGCGTCGGGCTGCCGGGGGCCGCGCGCCTGAGTGGTTCGTCGTCCACAATGTAGTCAAACGACTCTTGCGGCGGCGAGACCGCGTATGGATCGTGCCGGATCAAAACGAAACCTCCGATTTCGCGGCCCTGGCGGCCACTTGGCCGGCAAACTCCTCCATCATGAGGCGCTGCTCGGGCGTGAACCGCTGGGCGGCCCGCGTGAGCGCTTGGACGATGCCGAAGCGGTTGGGCTCCGGCTCAGCCTCGAAGGCATCGTAGACGGCCTGAGACATGGGGCGCAGTTGCGGGTTGCTTTCGAGGAGCACCTGCAAGGCAGCACCCGGATCTTCAACGGTGTCCTGCCTGGCACGGCGCAAGGTCGACGCGGCTCGCTCCCATTTCTCGGGCAGCAGCTTGAACGCCTCGGCGATCCTTCCGTCGATGAATCCCTCCTTGCGGCGGCGGTGAATCATGCGAAAGAGCTGGGAGGCGGCGGCCACCATGCCATTCGTGCAGACCAGCCGCCAGATCCAGGTGAGGATGGAGAGTGACCGCGCGCCCACCTCCGAGTTGGCGATGAGGAAACCGTTCCGGTGACGGTCGGGTCCCCTGACGCCGAGATCTACCTCGGCCAAGCTGACCACTGCGTACTGGCTGGACTGCGGGGTGAGATCGAGACGGACGAACCGGAACCCGTCCACTTCCCCGGGCAGGACGCGACGGAGCGTCTCGAAAACCGGGAGATCGTCGATGGGCGCGTACGTCGGGGAGACGAAGGCGCGGAGCACGGCGTCCCCCGCGGCGGGCTCTTCGGGAGCCCATCGGCGCGCGCGGATCTTCCAGGCGTTTTCGCTCGCGCGGAAACGGCGGTTGATCTCTTCGGCGCGGTCGGCGGGAACCACCAGATCGCTGGCGAACCACCGATCCCAGCGGATGCCCATCAGGTTGGCAAGCTGCCGTCGGCTCCAGGTCGTCAAGCTGAGTTGGCCCAGACCGGGCGCGTGGATGAAGCCGTCGTCGGTCGCGCGCAGGCGCGACAGCGGCAACACCTGGTCAGGGAGCGCCAGGTCCGCCTGACTGGCGACCTTGTCGAACACCTCATCGAAGGTCTGCTCGTTGGGGTGGGGATGGGAAAGAACTTGCGGTGAAACAGAAGGAACAGCGGATGCGAACATGGAGCACTCTCCTCCCGGCTGATGCCGGCGTCGTCGGAGCCCAAACCATTCGGGCGCCTACGAGCAGGCAGGAGGAAGGTGAGGCCCAGGGAATCCAGTGAGGAATCCCTGGGCATTTTCGGTTTCACGCGGCCACGGCGGCGGGCGCAGCGACTGGATGATGTGCGCGATCGTCGAGTTGTCGGTTCGTTCTCGCCGATCCGCGCCACCTCCGGCAGTGGTCGGCATACTCGCAGTCGCCGCAAAGGAACGAGGGCGAAGGCGGGAAGATGCCAGCCGCGATGCCTCGGTTGGCCTCGACGGCAAGGTGGACGAACCAGGCGCTGAGGTATGGGATGGCGGTCACGACGGCGCTTCCGCGCTCGTCCCATTGCCGCCGGAGGGACTGCCGGCGCCGTTGGGCTTGCCGTTCTTGAGGCGGTCGATCGCTTGGCTCGCGGCGAACCGCGAGACTGCCCGCAGGTCCTCGACACCGAGCTGACCTAGTAGCCAGGACCGGGCGTTTTCCGGCGCGATACCGCGTTCACCAGCGATGCGAAAAAGCAGTCCTCGCTGGGCCTCGGTCATGCCGCGAAACTCGGTCTCAGTGGCGGTCGGCAGATCTGACCCGGAGGCGGGCGGCGCCGTTTTCCCGTTGTCGTTCACCGGCTGCGTCTGCGGCCTCGGCCGTGAGGTCGCGGGCCACTCGGACTGCGCGGACTCAGCGGAGATCTCTTCTTCGACCAGTTCGCCAAGCTCCTCGATGGCCACGGTGCCGATGTTGACCGCGTCGCGCATGGCACGGGCCTTGGCCCTGGTTTCGGCCATGCGCAAGAGGTGAGACACGATCCTCCGGTTGACGTTCGAGGGGTCGGCGTCGCCGATCCCCGTGAACTCGCCCTTGTTGGTGCGGACCACGGCGGTGACGATGGCCACCATGCCATTTTCCTTGGTAGGCGCCTGGACCAGGGTTGTGGCGACGGCCTTGAGTCCCTCGTCGTGGGCCAGGGCCAGGATGCCGGCGTAGGTGGCTACCTCTTTCTCGCCGATCTTGCGGCCGTTCTTGTCGTGGATGTCGATCTTGGTGGTGAGCTGAGCGTGGGAGCCGTTTGCTCGCATCTTGAAATGACCAAACCTTTCTCGCCGCCCCGAGCGGAATGCTCAGGGGAGCGGGACCGGCGCCGACCGGGGTGGTCAGCGGCGAGCCCGCGCGCGAAAGCACACGCACTGACGGATTCCCATGGTCACCCCGACCGGCACTCCACGTGAGTGGCCGGTTTTCTAGTTGGAAAAGGACACGCCGAGCGCCTCGCGGATCTCCCTTTCCACCAGCTCGGCGCGGCGCCCGTACCGTTCGGCGCTGATCCGCAGAAGGGCTTCCGGCTTCTCGCCCGCGACCGGCGCCGGCGGCAAAGTGCGCACGATGGTCGGCCGCTTCGCTTCGCCGTTCCGCAGAAGTCGCAGAGCCAGATGATGGCGGCGCAGTCGGACGAGATCGGCGGCCACCACTTCAGGGGCAAACTCCGGCGATATCGTTTCGGCATCCTCGGCCGAGAGCGTGAAGGCGGCGAGCGTGCCGGCGTTTCCCAGGATGGCAGCTCGGACTTCGGGATCGAGTTGGGCAGCATGCTGGTGGGCCAGAGCGGCGCAGACGCCAAACTTGCGGCCTTCGGAAAGAAGAGAAACAAATGAGCGCGTAAGGTACGAGTGGAACTCATCGGCCACGACCAGAAAGGGCGCCCTCTCCGCCCCAGGTTTGCCGGCACGAGCGTGGGCGGCGAGATCGAGTCCGGTCACGAGGAGCGCGCCAATGAACTGGGCCGCGTCCCGTCCGATCCCTGAAAGGTCGGCGACTAGGATTCGCCCCTCGTCCATGACGTTCCGCAGGTCCATGCGCGGCGCAGCCTGCCCGACGAGGCGGCGCACGACCGGCGAGGCCAGCGCGCCCAACTTGTTCAGGACTGGTGCCGTCACCTCGGCGGCGAACTGCTTGCCTAGGGCCGGGAACTCCTTGGCCCAGAAGACACGCACCACCGGATCGGTGACCCGCGCGAGGGCGCGCGCCCGGTATTGAGCGTCGATGAGGAAGCGCAGCAAACCGAGAAGGGTGGGGCTTGGGTTTTCAAGAATGGCAAGCACGGCATGGCGAAGCACGTGTTCGGAACGCGGACCAAAGAGCGTCGGTCCCCACAGCGTGCGAAAGACCTCGATGACCCCGGAAGCGACCAAGGTGCGCGAGCCCCAGGCCAAAGCCCCAAGGAGGTTCACGCCCACGGGATGTCCGGCATCGGCCGGTCGGAGAATGGCCACGCGATTCCAGTGACGCGAAGGCAGGTTTTCGAGCACGCGCCAGAAGAGATCGCCGTGCGGGTCGATGAGAGCGACGCCAAAACCGGCATCGGCCGAGCGCAGAAAGAGATTCTCAAGAAACGTCGACTTCCCGGTGCCGGTCTTGCCGACGACGTAGACAGAGCGAAGCAGATCGGCCGGGCGAATACCCACCACGGCCCGCGGCGAGCGCGGGTCATGGGTGGCGATGGGGATGGACCGATGACTGGGATGGTTCATGAAGGATTGGTCGTCTTGTTCGCTTTCCCGCGCGCCCGCAGCGCGGCCACCCCCACGGCGGGAGCACCGAAACGTTCAGGTGGAGTTCGTTTCGCACGACCGGGCCAAGGTGCGGCCCGGGCGCGGGGAAAGTGAGGGTGAGCCAATGGCCCCGGCCCTCACCCCAAGTGTCCGGAGACGCCACAAAGAATGACTTTGAGTGCAGCCATCAGCACATGGCCGATGAATGCCGCACGCGATGTGGCAGTCTCCGGGCAACTGAGGTGAGGTCAGGTCCAGAGTGACAGGCGTTCGACTTTGGCGGTGGACCAGATGGGCGCCATGATTCCGTGCTTGGCGATCGCGTCTTCGGCGCCAAACCAGAACAAGCCGCCGGCCTTGCCTTGGGTCGATTCCAAACAAGCGTCGCGCAGCCTGACCGTTCTCTTCTCGTCGGGTGCCACGGTGAGAATGCGAATCGTGTTCACGTCGAACCTTTTCACGTGTCTGCCCGAGCGCCACCACTGGAGATAGCCGGCGTATTTCCGGCCAAGGTAACCGGTGGGTTCGGTGGCGCGGTCAACTTCGACCAGCAACCCCTCGATCCCACGCGGTCCGCGGCAGACTGCGAATCCATCAGCTTCGAGCGGCTGGCGGCCAAGCTGGTTCGTGTTGGCCATCATCGTCACCGAGTCCGCGAGGCGGTCGCGGTCATGCTCCCAGGACAGAAGAACGGGCTTTCCGTCTGCTTCGCCTTTCATTTCGGCCAAAGATAGCGCGAGGCTGTTGCGCGCGAGCGTGTGGTCCAAGAACATCACCGAGCGCGAGGAGTTGGACCGGGTGGAGTGCGGCACGGTTGCCGGATCTACCTCCATGACCCGAGCCAGTTCTCGCGCACCGGCGCGTGAGAGCGCGAGCACCTGAGTTGCCGCGCGATCGGTCATGCGTCGCTGAAGTTGAAAACGCAAGATGGAACGGATCGCCTCAGCTGCTTCGACTTCGCCGTTGTCGATGCCGACTAGGGCGAGATCGGACGCCGCGAGAAACCGAAACGCGCCCAACAGAGCCAACAGGCGCACCGGCACGGGCAGGGCGATCAGGCGGGCGAGGTCGGTTTTCGGAAATGAGTTGGTCATGGAGAGCTTTGGTGAGGATTTGGTCGGCAAGAGCGAAAGCGCGGCGAAGCAGGTGCTCCTTCTTGGTGCCGGCGAAGCGGCGCAGTTCCGCTCGGTCGGAAAGGACGAAAACTGCGGCTTTGTGATCGGGGGGAACAAGTTCGAGCCCGCTTTCGCGCAGCCACCGCCAACGTTCGGTGGTGGCGACCGCGGTCGGATGCTCGCGGAGAAGCGCAAGCCGGATGGCAGCGACCGGCGCAACCATTGCCGCGCGTATCTCCCATGGGTCAAGCACCACAAGGGCGGCGGCTTGACCGCGCGCCACGACGGCGGCCACGCGCGGTGTTCTTTTGGGCGGGATTCGATACATAATGGTGGCTGGTTAGGATTTCGGCGCGCAACGCCGCAGATGCGGCATGATGAGGCTCGTGAAGTAGGCGGCGCGCGAGCGGCGGACATCGGCGGGCCGAAGATCGAGCGCGGTGACGAGCGCCTCGCGAATAACCTCGGGAGGAAGGACTTCGGCAACGCGCCGAAAGAAGGCCATGCTCCTGGGGTCGCCGAGCTTGTCGGCCAGGTAGCTGGCGGCTTGCTCGGCCGCTTGGCCACCAGCCGGGAACCCTCTTCCCCCGGATCCCTCAACCCAGCCGAAGGAGCGTTGACCGAGATTTTCTTGATTCCCGCCGTTGGTTGCTTCTTGCCCGACTGTCTCTTCCGTCCCGGTGGCGGCCTCCGTGATCGGTCGGCTGCGGGAGTAGAGCACCGACGCGAGGCGGATCACGATTCCGGGCGAGTCGAAGAGCTGCGCGAGTTCCGCGCCGGTGAGCGTGCAAATGCGACCGGAGCGGGAAAGGGTAATCTCGAGATCTCCGAGTTTCGATAGGGTCGGCTTGGTCATAGGTCGTCGGGAAAGTGTCGTCTTGCGGACTCCGCGAGGGCGGCACTGAACCGACCCATCACGAAGGCATCGTCTTTGGCGATGACTGCGGCCGAAAGAGGGGCGCGTGCAACGAGTTCGTGGAGCGCCACCGCGGCGGCTGAGAAGGCATGGCGGTAGTATCGCCGGGCCTCACCGGTCGTTCTCACTGCCGCGAGCTCGGGGAAGAACCCGGAGGCAAGCCGAGCGGCAAGGGCGTCCAGGCGGTCGCCGCGAACGCGGCCGATGAGAAGCTGTCGCGCCTCGTCGACCCTCTTGGTGACCACCGGCACGTCACAGCGACCTGCGAGATCGATAGCGGCCTGACGTAGGGCATGTAAACGCTCGTCGTCGAAACGTGGCAGGCCCAGCACCAGTACGGCCGGACGATAACGGCGGAGGGAGCGGTGGAGGCGCATGAGGAAAATCCGAACCTGCTCCGTGTCGTCACGGCCAGGCTTCAGATTCCAGGTGGCGAAGCTCCCGGTTACGAGGCCGGTCCAATCAACGACGGCGTGGCCGGTGTATCGAGAAGCCGGAACAAGCGCGAGAACGCGGCTGGGATGCGCCGGCGCGGTTTGGGTGGGCATGGTGGAGGCGATCCACCCGAACCCTTGACCGGCAACGCAGCGTTCCGTATGGTGCAAACGTCGCCCCCGTAGGAACATGGGTGGCAGGAAAAGCAGGAATCGTCGGGAAGCTGGCCAGCATCACCCGTCGAGTCCGAGGACCAAATCAGTCCAAGCCCATCATTCCACACGGGGGCGGCAAGGTAAGGGGTGGGAATTTGTGCGGGAAAAGTGAGTTATCCACAACCCTCAATCAAAATGAGCAAAAAATCAAGAGAGCCACCCAAAGGCTCTCTTGTTGTCTCCGAGTGTGGATAACTTCACTGTTCGCTTTAACCGTCCACCCCTTACTGTGTCTGCCTCGTGTGGGACGATAACGCTGGAACCGAGGTCGATCCCTTCCGATCTTCCCGCCCCCTTTTCATGAATCCAGAACCTTGCTACAATGCAGCATCGCCATTGGAGTCTGGCCACCGCGGCCATGCCCAATACGGCGCTGTTCATAGACAATCCAATTTAATCCAACGAACTGAAACACGCGAAGTTGGCCCGGCCAAGAAGCGACACCTCGTGAACATCGAGGAACTCGCGGCTCGTCTTGCCATCTCGAAAACCGGCGCCTATCGTCTGGTCGCGCGCAACGCGCTTCCTTTCTACAGAATCTCCGGCGTCCTGCGCTTTGACGTGGACGAGATTGAAGCCTTCCTCCAGAACAACCGCGTCAGTTCATAACAACTGCACCAAGTATGAGCATAAGAAAGCTCAGAAACGCCTGGTGGGTTGACTTTCAGTTCGATGGAATCCGATACCGCAAGCGCAGTCCGGAAAACACCAAACCGGGCGCCGAGGCTACCGAGGCGCGCATGCGACAAAGGCTTGCCCGGGGCGAGGACTTTCTCGCCAAACCGCTTGCGACGCCGACACTGGCCGAATTCTCGACCGAGTGGCTCGCGACATACGTGGACACCCACGACAAACCATCAGTTCAAAGGGGACACCGATCGGTCTTCAGGGCGCATCTTCTTCCATTCTTCGGCCGACAACGCATCGACGCCATCAAGAGCTTCGACATCGAGCGATTCCAAGCGCGCAAGCTCAAGGATGGCTTCTCAGCGAAGACAGTGAACAACGCCGTGGCCGTGCTGATGAAGTGCCTGCGCACCGCCGTTGATTGGGAACGCATGGCAACCGTGCCGCGAGCCAAACCGCTCAAGACCATCACCCCGCGCTTCGATTTCCTGACGCCCGATGAAAGCGACAGACTCCTCGATGCCGCCGTTTGCGAACCTCACTGGCACTCGATGATTCTCGTGGCCCTAGAAACGGGCCTGCGGCTGGGCGAGCTGCGCGCGTTGGGCTGGCAGGATGTCGACCTCGAGCGGCGCAAGCTCACAGTCCGGTACTCCATCACCGATGGCATCGTGGGAACGCCAAAAAGCGGCAAGATTCGGCACGTGCCTTTGAGCGAAGAGGTTTGCACCACGCTCGCGCGATTGCGAAAAGAAACCGGCGGCGTCTGGCGTGGACGCGGCAACGGCGACCACACCAACAAGGTGGTGTACGCCGCTCTGAACCGCATCACCAAGCGCGCCGGCCTCCGACACATTGGCTGGCACGTTCTGCGCCACACTTTCGCGTCCCAATTGGCGAGTGCCGGCATTCCGATCATCGCCATCAAGGAGTTGCTCGGCCACTCGGACATCAACATGACCATGCGCTACGCACACCTTGTGCCGTCCACTTTGCACCGCGCGATTTCGGTCTTCGACCAGCGTCGTCAGTATGCCCAAACCGCCCGCGGCAACCGGCTGTCAACGCTGCCGTCAATGGCGCTTCCCGCGGCGTCCACCGACATCCAAGCCTCGTCGCGCGTTGGTCAGGAAACTTGGTCGGTTGAGCGAAATACAACGACCGCGGCCCCATCGTCTAGTCCGGCCTAGGACACCAGATTTTCATTCTGGGTACTGGGGTTCGAATCCGGTTGAGGCTACTTCACGAATTACCAGCAAATGTTGAGAAGCTGGCTCAACCGTCGCAAGAACTCGGATTCCATCTGTTGCCAGCCATGACTACGAATACCCGGGCTTTGCCACCGTGATGGCAACTGGCTGCCAACGCTTCGAACCAAAGTCACCAACCAAGGAGAACACCGTCGACCATGTTGTCGGCGGTGTTCTTGCACTTGCGCGGACAAGGTGCGGAATCCAGAGGGCAAAGTTCCTCTCCCAAATTGCGAGGCTCCATTCTCTTCCGCGAGTCCATTGTTCGACGTTGCCGCACACAAAGAGCATGGCAGGAATATCCCGGAACACTGCCACTACAAATGCCGGCAAGTGCGCCGCCTGCCCTCCGGATCCAGCTGACTGCTGCGACTGATTCTGTCATTCGTTGCCTCCAACTGACCGTCTCAAGGTCCGTAGAGTTACGGCAAGTAGAGCAGTAACCCTAAGTTCCTAGTGTGAGCCAAGACAGACGGATTTGCATCCGCCTGGCGTCTCCGTGTCGCAGGAGTAGATTGGCTTCACCCTGCCTGCAGGCTCGGGTAGCCAGATATGCTGAGCTAGCGGGAAGATGGGAAAAGAAACAATGCGGCACCCATTGCCACTTGCCCATGCCGAAGAGGGCGCCACGGGTATGTGGCGCAGATTGGCGGGACGCCTTGTAGAGGAATTCAAGCTCGTCGATTGTTTCCCGTGTCAGCGCCGCTTCGCAAGGCGACCCGTCGCGACATGGCCTAGGCGGCACAGGATACGGTGGCTGTTTCGTTCGTCCCTGCAGTATGCGAGTGATCGCGCCATCCTTCGGCCTGATGGCGGCGAAGTCGCTCGTCGGGCGACAGCGCCTGTTGTCGGTGCGCGAGCAGATCGAGGAACACAAGGTCGAACCGAACTCGAGACTGGGCGAGGCCGTCTGCTGAGTGCGGAAGCACTGGGTCCAGCTGACCCTGTTTCTGCGCGAGCCCGGTCCAAGTTCGCAAGGACGAGGATCGTCCCTACCGCGACCCGCCTACCTTCCTTTCCTGAGTGTCGCATAGACCGAAGCGCCATTCTATGCAGCGCCTAGAGTCAATGACGCCACAGCCCAGGGACGGGCAATCCGAGGATGTGATACTGTGGCTCATAATGATGCCGGAATGCCGATTTGCGTCCGGGGATCTGATCCCGATACAGTTAGACCCTCCCCGACACGCCATGGGCAACTGGTTTGCTCGTCAAGTGCGCGGGGAGGACGCCAAGCGAAACGCAAATGTTGTTGCCGGCGCAGGTTGTAACGCACATACGGGGCGGGCCGTCCAAGGTCGCCCCAGCGCATTCGTAGGAAGAGTCCGCGGGCTATTGCCTGGAGCTACACCTAGAACAAACAAGGACTCACTGTGTTTCCAAAAACAGCTCACGGCAGCCGGGTGTTGTAAGTGCGCGTCGCGCGATAGAAAGCTGATGCTGGTCATCCAACCACAGGAGGAAGACCAGAATCAAAGCGGCTGTGAAGGCGAGATATAGGAGTAAGCGCAAGACAGGACGAGGTTTCATAGCGGTATCAATATTAGTGAGTTAGTAAGTCCAATTCACATATTATCAAACGTGGCATGCTAGGACAATGGAGGTCCACAATGGGTATCTCGGTCACGCTAATCTGCCCCTCGGAGTCTTCAAGGAACAATTGCAAATCAATCCGTCGAGTTGTTATCCGCGCAATTGCGATCCTCGGCCTCGGATGCACGAACAACTCCAAGCAAATGCCTTGCGTTGCGGGACAGTCCATCACTTGCGTGGCGGCGAATGGATGTGCTGGGACACAAATCTGTGCACCAAGTGGAGATCGATACCTCTCTTGTGAATGCGCAAACGATGCTGCATCCTGGGATTCCTCTTTTGTTGATGCGGCCA
>Ga0182017_10001308_pt1 | contig 19296 bp, 16 predicted proteins | sample 712E3DmetaG_FD_120492 | JGI IMG/M metagenome (GOLD analysis project Ga0182017, IMG submission 120492) | Permafrost microbial communities from Stordalen Mire, Sweden - 712E3D metaG | ecosystem: Environmental > Terrestrial > Soil > Wetlands > Permafrost | place: Sweden: Stordalen | collected... | reverse complement strand
GAACTCTTCTCATTCGGCGCTTTAGCAAATTATTTTCTGTCGCTGCAAGTTGCCCTTAACTTGCGACAGCATTTTAGCATTTGTTTAAGGTCGCTGCAATTCGGCGTAAATTACGACCAGGATCAATATACTACGGCAGAGGCCTCTTGTCAAGCAGAAAATCGTTTTTTTTCTGTCAGTTTCCCCTGAAGCTACTTCTTCCCCAGCAACCTTTCGAGGAATGCCGCAGAATCGCGAATAGAATCTTCGCTGATCTGGTGTCCCATGTCATATTCCCGGTACTCGATATGCGCAGTTGATTCCTCGAAGAGTCGCTTTGCCCGGCGCGCAAAATCAATGGGAATGACCGGGTCCTCCCTGCCGTGACCGATGAAGTAGTCGACATTTCCGAGTTCCTGCCAGCGGAACGCGAGATGCGTCCCCTCGGGGACATAGCCGCTGTTTGCGATCACTCCGCGGAACAGCTCCGGGCGCGTCAGTGAAAGAGCGAACGCCATGACGGTTCCCATGCTGAACCCGAGAAGATACATGCTCGACGGGTCCACGGGATATCCGCGGAGGGCGTCGTCGACAAACTGCGAAAGCCGGTCGTAGCTCAGCCGGAACATCGCCGGGTCCGGTGTACCGATCGCCCCCACGTCATACCACGTGTATCCACCGCCGTGTGCGAACGGGTAAGGAGCGCGGACGCTCAGGACGAGCAGCCGGGGATCGTAGTATTTCGCAAGTCCGATCAGGTCTTCTTCGTCCGCCCCGCGTCCGTGGAGCATGATCACGGTCGGGTGCTTCGCCGCATGGGCCCCCTCGGGGAGCAGCACTCTGTGTTCAAGAGTTGTCGGGATCTCACTCATATTCCGCCGGATGGTAGTTAGAACAGAAAAGCATACACCTCGTAATCTTCCTGGCTGTAAACCACAAACCGGACCTCTTCGAGAGGAGAATCATTCTTCAGGAAACCGGACACGGTGTCGAAAGCGATTTTCGATGCACGGTCGATGGGAAACCCGTACGCGCCGGTCGATATGGATGGGAAAGCTATCGTGCGGATACGATGCCCGGCCGCAAGGAGGAGGCTGTTCCGGTACGCGCTCCCCAGCAGTTCGTCCTCCCCCCTCCCGCCTCCATGCCATACCGGACCGACGGTGTGTATGACGAACCGGGCCTTCAGGTTCCCGCCGCCGGTGATCACCGACTCCCCCGCGGGACATTCTCCTTTCTGTTCGCGGATCTTCCGGCATTCCTCGAGTACGCGGGGCCCCCCGGCGCGGTGGATCGCGCCGTCCACGCCTCCCCCCCCGAGAAGACTCGAGTTTGCGGCGTTCACGATTGCCTCGGTGTCCTGGTCCGTGATATCACCGCGGAGAAGGGTGAGCGTCGCAGACGAGATCTGTCGATGAAGGCTCATACTCATTCCTTCAGGTAGCGTGCGAGCCAGTCGAACACGGTCGTATGCCACAGCTCGCTGTTTGCCGGCTTCAGCACCCAGTGTCCCTCGTCCGGAAAATAAAGAAACTCGGAAGGCACCCCCTGTCTCTGCAGTGCGGTGAAGAGCTGCATCCCCTCACTTTCCGGCACGCGGAAATCAAGAGCACCGTGGATGACAAGCGTGGGCGTCCTGAAGTTCTTCGCGAAACGGTGGGGGGAGGATGCCGTGAACTCGTCCGGTTTCTGCCACGGCGTGCCGCCGTGCTCCCATTCGTCGAACCAGAGTTCGTCCGTCGTCCCGTAGTTGCTTTCGAAATTATACGAGCCGTCGTGTGAGACTATCGCCCTGAACCTGCTGCCGGCGTTTCCGAGGAACCAGTTCATCATGTAGCCGCCGAAAGAGGCGCCCGCGGCGGCCATCCTGTTTCCGTCGATGTACGGCAAGCCGGCAGCGTAGTCCATCCCTTTGAGTAGATCGGTATAAACCTTCCCCCCCCAGTCGCGGCTGATCTCATCGGTGAATTGCTGTCCGAATCCCGTGCTTCCCCGGGGATTGGGGGCGATGACGACATATCCCTGTGCCGCCCAGAGCGGGGGGTTCCAGCGGTACGACCATCCGTCCAGCCACGCTCCCTGGGGCCCGCCGTGGACCATGAACACCAGCGGGTACCTCCGTGACTTCGAAAACCCCGGAGGTGTGTAGATCCACGCCTGGATTTTTGTCCCTCCTTCACCGTCGTACGTGATGCTCGTGGGGGAGGGAACATCGAGCCCCGCAAAGACCGCATCATTGATCCCGGTGACCGCCGTTGCGCCCGTCCCATCGGTTCGGCAGCGGTAGATCTCCGCGGGTCTCACCGCACTCACATGCGTGAACACGAGGAATTTACCGTCGGCCGTGATGCGGATGTCATGGTTCGAGTGTCCCTCGAACACCTTCTGCACGTCGTTCCCCGTGATGCTCACCCGGAACACCGGCACCGCGCCCTTCTCCTCCGCCTCGAAGTAGAGCATCCCTCCGTCCGGTGCCCAGAGGAACGGACCGACATGCAGATCGAAATTCTGCGTCAGGCTCCGCACGGCACCCGTCCCGCGTTCGTACAGCATCAGCTCCCATCGGTCCGCCTCAAAACCGCTCCGCCGTTGCGCCCGGTAGGCGATGTACCTGCCGTCGGGGGAATAGCGGGGGAATCCATCAGCGGCGGGATTCGTCGTGATCTGCTTCGGCACTCCGCCGTTTGAGGGAACAGTATAGATGTCATGGTTCGTGCTCCATGCTTCCCCCTGCGAGGGGAGAGGCGTTGCGGTGTACGCGATCTCCCGGCCGTCGGGGGAGAAGCAGAAATCGAGCCCTCCGGAAAACGTCGCCGAGGTGGGAACGGCGTCCCGGTCCCCGGGAGTGACATCAAGAGGCTCCCCGCCGACCGGCTGGACGAATATGTGCGCCCGTTTCCCCTCGACCCACCTGTTCCAGTGGCGGTACATCAGGTGTGTGATGAGCCTGGCCTTCACCTTTCCGTTCTCCCTCTCGTCCAGCTTCTTCCGGTTCAGCGCATCGCTTTCCCTGAAGGGAAGGGAAGAGAACCCGGGAAACACCTCTGAGACAAACGCGATGGATTTCCCGTCAGGGGACCAGACCGCCTGTGACGCGCCGGTGGAGAGCGTCGTGAACTGTTGCGGGTCCCCCCCCTCCGTGGCGAGCAGCCAGATCTGTTCTGCGCCTGACCGGGACGATTCGAATGCTATCCATTTCCCGTCGGGGGACCACGCCGCGTTTCCGTTGAACGACGGGTTGTTCGTCAGCTCCCTCTCCGGGCCGCCGTCGAGCGGTGACATCCGGAGCGCGGTTATGTTTTTGTTTGCCCCCCGGTCCGCCGTCGTGACGTTATAGGCAACCCATTTCCCGTCCGGGGAAAGCGCAGGGTCCGCTATCCTTTTCATGGCAAAAAAATCTCCGATGGCGAGTCCCCGTTTTGCCTGTGCGGGGGAGAGGATCACGGAGCCGGCGAGAAGGAGGGCGGAGAGGGCGAAACGCGTTGATGTCATCGGGACCCTCCTGAGCGGTGGTGTTCCGTCACTTTTTGTTGAAGTTCTTCCACATCATCGACTCCACCGGCTTGTCCGTCCGCTGCGTGTACTTCGCTGACGCCTTGGCGTCGTACGGCGTGCCGATTGCCCCCGAGATCTCAAAGTAAATAAGCTGTCCTATCGGCATGCTGTGGTAGACCCTGACGGGCTGCTTCACCGATATTTCCAGCGTCCATGTGTTGCAGAAGCCTATGTCCCCTTTTCCCGCCGTGGCATGGATATCGATCCCCAGCCTCCCGATACTGCTCTTTCCCTCCAGGAAGGGGACATGCCGGTGCGTCTCTGTATACTCTTCGGTCACCCCCAGGTACAGCCGGTGGGGGAGAAGTATGAGGCCGTCGTCGGGGATATGAAAATGATCGATCTCGTTGTGCACCTTTGCGTCCAGGATATCGCTCCTGTAGACCGCCAGGTGTTTTGCGAGGTGCACGTCATAGGAATTCGATCCGAGGTGTTTCCGGTCGAAAGGGGAGATGACGATCGTCCCCTTTGCCATTTCGGCGAGTATGGATGTGTCCGTGAGTATCATGATGCCGGGGACGTGGGGGAAGAGGAGTCTCCCAATGTAGAAAAATCGGCAGGAAAATCAAAGATGGGCGGAAACGTCCGATGCCGTGTCCACGTCGAGCGTCCCGTCGGGCCATGGAAGCGTCACGAGTTCCTCCGCATGCGCGAGCAACACCTGTTTTGCTCCCCTGTCCCCCTTGAGAAGAAGAAGCTCACCGAACAGAGCGCGGGGAAAAAGGGCCGGTACCCCCGCGGATCCGCCGTAGGCACTTGCGACGGGGCGCTCCGGTGCCCGTCCGAATGCATCGATCAGCGCATTCAGATGCCCCGCCGTCAACCGGAGTTGATCACAGACCATCAGGAGAGCCCCGTCGGACGCAGGAGAGATGGAAGTGATCGCGTGGCGGATTGACGAGCCGATGCCATCCCGCCAGAGGGGGTTTTCCACCACACGTACGCGGAGCCCGTCAAGGTCGCTCCGCATGCCCGGGGCGTCGCGCCCGAGAACCGTCAGGACCTCGTCGGCGCGCGAGTCACACGCCGTCTCGGCGGCGCGCCGGAGCAATGACCTCCCCTGGAATTGCACGAGCTGCTTCGGCCTGCCGAGGCGGGAGGAGCCGCCCGCTGCAAGTATCACCGCCGTGATATTCACCGGTGTATCGGACCCTCCCGGTGGCGGAGGGGCGTGCCCGGTCGTTCACGCAGCGCCGAGAGTATCTCGGCGACGATCGCGAGGGCGATTTCCTCCGGCGTCTCGGCTCCGATGTCGAGCCCGACCGGGGAGTGGAATCGCGCAATTTCGTCTTCCGTCGGTATGATCCCTTCCTCGGCCAGCCGCCCCAGGAGCAGGTCCGCCTTCGCGCGGGGACCGAGAAGACCGACGTACGTTGCCGCTGACGCAAGCAGCGACCTGACAAGTGCGACGTCATTCTCGAAGTTGTGTGTCATGACCACTGCCACCGCACCCCGTGGGACGGCCGGTGCGTCGCGGGTCTCTTCCGGGCGGGCCAGCACCAGTTCATCGGCCGACGGGAACGACTCCCGTGTGATGTACGCGGGACGCCGGTCCACGACCGTCACGTGCCACCCCAGATCCTTCGCCAAGCGCACGAGCGGCGCGGCGTCCGGTCCGGCGCCGAACACGAACAGCGGAAGGGGGAGGGGAATATACTCGATAAACGCCTCCGCCTCCCCTCCGGGGAGAGAGACTGTCAGTTGCGAAGATTTCTGTGTGGAGAGCGCACCGGCGCAGGCGCGCCCGAGCGCCCCGGTCAGCGCGTCATCCGCCGTCCCCCGTTTGAGAGCGATTCCCTCCCGGAGGAACACCCGGGACCCCGCCAAATCTCCGGTGACACCGGTCAGTGCGTAAGGCGAGGCGATCGCGCCGGCCGAGCGCAGGCGGCGGCATTCCTCGATGAACTCCAGTGCCCTGCATTCCTCCGTGCCTGAAACGCGCTCGAGAAGCACGTGGGCGATACCCGGGCAGCCGAGGCCGAGCCCCCAGAGCAGATCGTCCGGCGACGTCGAGTCGTAGCGCACAAGGAGGGGCTTCCCCGTTGCAATGACGTCAGCCGAACGCTCGCGGAGATCGCTTTCCAGGCAACCGCCGCTGATGAGCCCCGCGGAACGGCCGTCGCTCACGACGAGCATGCGCGCACCGGCGCGGCGATAGGTGGAACCCGATGTCTTGACCACGGTTGCAAGAACGCCAGTCCCGCCGGATCGGCGGAGAGAGGCGTACAGATCGTGGATGCCGGAAAGATCATTCATGAAGGGTCAGTCTGCATGCGTTGCTCCTCCTTCGATACTCTGCCGTTGACGGTGAGGGAAAAGGAAGACATGGAATCCTCCCGAGATTTTGTGGGGAAACGAACGGAACGGCTCCTGCGTCGGGTCAGGTAAGTCCGCCGGAAGCGTGCGAACGTGCCGTTGTGCGGATCAGATCCCACGCCGCATCGACATGCTCCTGTGTGACGTTGGTCTGGCTTGCCACAAGACGGAGTGCGAAGCGGCCCTTCAGCCTCGTATGGGTAATAAACATGCGTCCGGATTTGTTGAGTTCCTCCATGAGCGCGGAGTTCATCGTGTCGAGTGTTGCCCCATCATCGGTCCCCACGGGGTGGTAGCGGAAACAGACCGCAGCCAGGGGGACAGGGGCCAGAATCTCGAAATCACTTTCCTGCCCCACGCTTCGTGCGAACGACTGCGCAAAGGTCAGGTGGCTCCTGATCCGTTCACGGAGTCCCTCGACGCCGAAACTGCGTATGACGAACCAGAGTTTCAGTGCCCGGAACCGCCGGCCGAGCTGGATTCCCCAGTCCCTGTAGTTTTTGACGCGCCCCTGCTCCGGGGTCTTCAGATATTCGGGGAGTATCTCAAACGTCCTGACGAGCGACCCCGCGTCCTTCACAAAATACGCGGAGCAATCGAAATTCGTGAACATCCACTTATGAGGGTTGAACACGAACGAATCGGCCAGCTCGATCCCGTCGATCATCCATCGCTTCTCCGGGAGGAGCAGGGCCGTCCCCGCATAGGCGGCATCGACATGCAGCCAGATGCCGTGCCTGCTGCATATCTCGCCTATGCGTTTCAGGGGATCGATCGCGGTGGAGCCCGTGGTCCCGATCGTCGCCACGGCGCACAGAGGTTCGAACCCCTCTGAAAGGTCGCGGGCAATCTCACGTTCAAGCTCCCCCGGGACCATCGCAAACCGGTCATCGACGGGGAGCTTGCGAAGGGCGGCGGCACCGAGCCCCGCGATTTTCACCGCGCGTTCAACCGAGGAATGTGTTTCCGTCGATGCGTACACCGTGAACCGGCGTCCCGGCGGAAAGCCTTCCGCGTTCACGCGAAATTCCGTCCTCCTTTCGCGCGCGGTCAGTACCGCGCAGAGCGTTGCCGTAGATGCCGTATCCTGTATAACGCCGGTGAATGAAGGGGGGAGGCCGGTCATTTCTCCGAGCCACTGCATCATCCGTTCTTCCAGCTCGGTCGCCGCCGGCGAAGTCGCCCAGCTCATGCACTGGGCCCCCATCGTCGCGGTCAGCATCTCCGCAAGAATGGAGGGGGGACTGTTGTTCGCGGGGAAGTATGCGAAGAACGACGGATGCTGCCAGTGCGTCATTCCCGGGACGATCGTGTTCCGGAAGTCGGCGAATATCGCCGCAAACGGCTCTCCGCCCGGCGGGGGATGGAGAGGAAGCCGCCGGGTGATATCGCCGGGGGTTGCGGGTGCCCTGACGGGGAAGTGCTCCACCTCCTGAAGATAGTCGGCCATCCAGTCGACGAGCTCATGGGCGTATGTCCGGAAATCCTGAACCGTCATCGCTGGGACGCCGGAATGTCCGGGCTCTTCAGGCATGCTTCTTCTGCATTCTGGCGAATTCCTTCAGCTTCGCGGCGACCTTCGCATGGACTTTCTCTGCGGGGAGGCCCGTCAGTATGGTGATCCCCTCGTCGATCGACCGTATTGCGTGGACGTGAAAGAGGTTCTTCCGCACGGCGTCGGTCACGTCGTGTCTGAGCATCAGGTCGCCGACATTCTGGTGAGGGATAATCACTCCCTGCCTTCCGTTAAGCCCCCTGGTCTTGCAGCAGTCGAAGAACCCTTCGATCTTCAGATTGACCCCCCCGATCGGCTGGATGTCTCCGTGCTGATTCACCGAGCCCGTCACGGCGATCCCCTGGTCGATCGGGATTGCGGAAATACTGGAGAGGATCGCATAGACCTCCGATGACGAGGCGCTGTCCCCGTCCACCCCCGAATACGATTGTTCGAAGGCGAGGCTGGCGCTCAGCTCGAGCGGGTGTTTCTGCGCGTATTTTCCCCGAAGATATCCCCCGAGAATGAGCACCCCTTTGTTGTGCGAGGGACCGCTCATGGAAGCCTCCCGCTCGATGTTGATGATCCCCGAGCGGCCCACTGAAGTCTTCGCCGTGATCCGGGCGGGTTTGCCGAATTCATGCTCCCCGGTCTGGTAGACGCTCAGCCCGTTCACCTGTCCCGTCACCTTTCCTTCGGTATCGATCATAATCGAACCGTCGTCGATCATCTCCTGTATCTTCTCCTCCACCAGCCTCACCCTCTCTATCCGCTCGTTGACCGCCTTGCGCACATGATCCGCCGTGACCCGGTCAGCCTTCTCCCTCCCCGCCCAGTAATTCGCCTCGCGGAGGACGTCCGCGAGTATGCTGAACCCGGTCGACAGCTTGTTCTGGCGCCCTGCCAGCCGCACCCCGTACTCCACCACCTCGCAGAGAGCGGACGTATCGAAGGCGATCAGTTGCTCCCGGTCGCACAGGGTCTTGATGAACGAGAGGTAGCTGCGGATCCCCTTGTCCTCGTTCTGCATCTCGGTATCGAAGTCGGCCCTGATCTTGAAAATCTTCTTGAAATCCTCGTCGTTTTCGTAAAGGGTCTGGTACATTGGAGAATCGCCGATCATGATAACCTTGACATCGAGGTCGATCGCCTGGGGTTTGAGCGCAGAGCTGGAGCCGAGGAGGCCGGACTCGGGGGGCTGGATTTCGATCTGGCGGTTGCGGAGAATCCTTTTCAATGTGTTCCACACACCGGGTTCAGAAAGTGCGTCGAGCGCGTTCAGCACCAGATAGCCGCCGTCCGCCCTCACGATTGAACCGGCCTTGATGAGCGTGAAATCGGAACGCCAGACTCCGTTCCTGTCCACCTCCCTGTCGATCGTCCCGAAGAGATTCTTGTACCGGGGATTTTTTTCAAGGACGACCGGGGCTCCCTGCACGCCGGCGTTGTCTGCGATCACGTTCACCTCGAACTCGAAGAACGTATCCTCCTCGCGGGAGACCTGCATCCCGAGCACGGACGCGGGCTGCTCCTCTTTCTGGTGGAACCTCGAAAGGTTGTCCAGGATGCTTTTCCTGACCTCCGCCACGTATGCCTCGAGTCCCTCCGTGCTGAACTTCCCCCGGATTTCCTCAAGGAGCTCCTCCACCACCGGCACCATGATCTTGTGGTTGAGGTCCTCGAGCGATTTTTTTGCACGTCGCTCGATGTTGCGCATCTCCCGCATGACGATGTCCATCTGCCCTTCCAGCGCCGCCTGCTCCGCGGTCAGGCGGTTGAGCTCGTCCTGCGAAAGCTCCCCCGACTCGACTTTCGTCTGAAGTTGATCCAGTCCGATCGGGCTCCCTTCGATGACGGGCGCGATCTCCGGACGGGTGGTCGGTCCACCCTGCACCTGGACAACTTCAAACCCCTTCTTCTTCACCTTCTTCTCGAAATCCTTCAGCACGCTCCGCTGCCGGTCCTGGAAGTGCTCGAGCATCCCCTTACGCTGCTCGATGTAACGGCGGCTCTCGAACACGGCGGGAATCCCCTTCTGCAGGTCGCCGAGGAATGTCCCCATCTCCCGCTTGAACGCCATCCCCTGTCCCGCCTGGAACGCGAGCATGATCGGCGCATCCGGATTGCGGAAATTGTGCACATAGACCTTGTCGGTCAGAGGGATCTTCCTTCCTTCGAACTCGTGCAGCATCCGCTGGATGGTGGTCATCCTGCCTGTCCCGGGAAGTCCTGTGACGAATATGTTGTAACCGTAGTGTTTCATTTCAAGGCCGACCTGGATCGCCTGGAGTGCGCGTTCCTGTCCGATGATGCTGCGTGACGGCTTGATATCGGCCATGTCGGCGATATGCAGCATGTCGGGAGTACAGCGCCAGCGCAGCCTGTCGGCCGGGACCTCCGTCCGGCCGGGGTGCGGGCGGGGAGTACGCCTGGGGGGGAGTTTTTTCGGCATTGTCAGTATTCTTTTCTGTTTGCGTAGAGGTTCATCAGTATCCCCACCATCGTCATTGCCGACAGGAGAGCCGACCCACCGTAACTGAGGAACGGGAGAGGGACGCCGATCACCGGGAGGAGGCCGATCGACATGCCGATGTTGAGAAAAATATGGGTGGCGAATATCGCCGTCAGTCCGATTGCCACGAACCCGCCGTAGCGGTTCTTCACGACCGACCCGAGCGTCACCCCGCGGATGAGAAGCGCCATGAAGAGAAGGAGCACGGTTGCGGCCCCGAGGAAGCCGAACTCCTCCCCGGGCACGCAGAAGATGAAGTCCGTCCACTGCTCGGGAATGAAGTTCAGCTGCGTCTGCGTCCCCCGCAGGAACCCTTTGCCGAAGAACCCTCCCGAGCCGATGGCCACCTTCGACTGGAGGATGTTGTAACCCGCCCCGAGGGGGTCGGCATTCGGATCGAGGAATGTCGCAATCCGTTTTTGCTGGTAGTGTTTGAGTCCTTCGTAGATGAACTGGACGGAAACGCCGATAAGCACGGTCAGGGAGAACACCGCGGCCGCGACGATGCGGTCCTCCTGGGTCAGGTAGATGAGCACGCCGAACACAATCACGGCCGCCAGGAACGGCGTCGTACCGAAGAGCGCCGCCACCGCAGTTCCCACCGGAGCGACGATCGCCACGAGCGTAAACCGCGACGCCCCCCCCCAGAAAAGGACGGGGAAAAACATGCCGAAGAATATGATGGCGGTCCCGGTATCCGGTTGCATCATGATCAGCGCGACAGGGAGGAGGACGATCCCTGCGGCGATGGAGAGGTCCCGCATCTTCTTGAGGGAGACGTCGCTCCGGGCGAGGTACGTTGCGAGAGCGAGGACGGTTGTGATCTTCGCGAATTCCGAAGGCTGCAGGCGGAGCGAGCCGAGGTTAAACCAGCTCATGGAGCCCGACACGGTTTTCCCGAGGATCAGGACGGTGACAAGCATGAGTATGGAAAGAAAATAGGCGGGGTACGAAACCAGCTGCAGGAGCCGGAAAGGGACAACGGCCATGATCGCGAGCGCAAGAATCCCGACGCCCACCCAGATGACCTGCTTGTGAAATATCTCCGCCGCACGCGCGTCGTATGTCGCGCTGTAGACCGAGATTATTCCTATTGTCACAAGTGCGAGAGCGATCAGTGCGGTCTTATAGTCGACCCGCTCTTTGATATCCTGGTACATCATCGCGGGAGCAGAGCGTGCAGTGGGGGGAGAGCCTGGGGGAAAGGGACCGGCTTCCGCGTGACCGGCGGAGGATCGTAGCGTGCGATCCTCCCCTTCAGGTATCGCTCGATGCAGAGCCCGGCCAGGGGTGCCGCCTGTGTCCCGCCGAAGCCCGCGTTCTCGACAAGCATCGCCACCGCGATGCGCGGATTATCGTAGGGGGCGAACCCGACGTACCATGCGTGATCGGGTCCGTGCGTATTCTGTGCGGTGCCGGTCTTGCCGGCGCTCTGGATCCCCGGGACGCGCGCCATGCCGCCGGTGCCGCCGGGTTCCTCGACAACCCGGCGCATCCCTTCGCGGACGACATTCCATGTGTTCTCGGAAACCTCGATGTGGCGGCTCTGGAATGTCAGCGTATCCACAGAGCGGGGGGATTTTGTCACAATCGCACGCGCAATGTGCGGTTGCCGGTATTCACCCTTTGTCGCGAGGGCCGCCGCATAGCATGCCATCTGGAGCGGTGTCACGCCCAGCTCTCCCTGGCCGATCCCCAGGCTCGGGAGGAAGCCTCGCGTCCATCCGCTTTTTCCGTATCGCTTGTCCATGTACGCCGTCGAGGGAAGGAGTCCGGGGTTTTCCTCATAGATGTCGATCCCCGTCAGCCGTCCGAATCCAAATTCATCGCCGTAATGGGACCACGCATCGAGGCCGGTTTTCATCATCACCTGATAGAAATAGACGTTGCACGATACCCTGATGGCGTTCACGAGGTCGACTCCCCCGTGCACGTGCAGGTCCCTGAACACCTTGTTCCCCAGCCGGAACGAACCGCCGCAGTTCACGCGCCAGGCAGGTGTAATGCTCGCTGTTTCCAGGGCCGCGATGGCAAGAAGCATCTTGAACGTGGATCCCGGAGGGTAGCGGGTGAGAGTCGCGCGGTTAAACATGGGTGCCGCCGCGTCGTCATTGAGCGATCGCCAGACGTCGGGAGGGGTTACCCCGCTGAATGTGGAGAGGTCATAGTCCGGCTTGCTCACCATCGCCAGAATCCCGCCGTCATTGGGATCGATGGCCACAAAGGCGCCCCGCCGGCCGGTCATCAGGGACTCCGCGAACGCCTGAAGACCGAAGTCCATCGTGAGGATCAGGTCGTTCCCTTCCACCGCCGGGACATCGTTCTTCCCGTTATCGAATCGTCCGATCACCTGTCCCCGCACGTTGACCGTGCTGAATTCCGCCCCCTTCTGACCCCGGAGCGTCGGCTCGTACCGCGCCTCCAGTCCGGCGGACCCCACGACGTCACCCGGAGCGTATTCGTCCACCTGCACCTTCATCTGGGATTCGGAGATTTCCTTGGTGTAGCCGAGCGTATGAGATGCCAGCGCCCGCGTCGTGTACCATCGCTTGGATTCCACCTGACAATCGACTCCCGGAAGCCTGTCACGGTTTTCTTCCAGGGCCGCGAGGGCCCTGAAGTCGATGTCCCGTTTGATCTTCACCGGCGCAAAGCGGGAATAGGCCTCGCCCTTCTTGAGCCTGTCGCGGATGAACTCGGGATCGAGGGAGAGGAGCCTGGAGAGGTAATCGATCATGTGCTTGTCGAACTCAAAGGGCATGATCGTCACCGAAAACGCCGGGCGGTTATCGACAACCAGGGTCCCGTTCCGGTCGAATATGTAGCCGCGTACGGGTTCCTTGGGGATTGTGCGGATGCTGTTCTCTTCCGATTGCCTCCCGTACTCCTCGCTGTAGATCATCTGCAGCTGAAAGAGGCGGGCGAAAAAAAAGAGGAACATCAGCCCGATGACGGCATACATCGTGCGGCGCTTGCCGTAGACCGCGATATCGTCCTCTTGTGCCATGGCTCCGAGGCAGGTTGGAAACCCGGGGAACGGTACATGACCTGGCGCTCCCCGTACTACAGGAGTGCCCGTCGTGCGAACACGAACGTCGGGATGAGTCCGACCGCGGCGGTGTACAGCGCGGCGGGAATGCCGTACAGGAGGATAGCCTGCCACCAGTGCGCGCCGCTTCCCTGCAGAAAGATAACGAAATAAATGAGATTATGCACAAGTGACACGGACAGGATGATCAGGATGAAGCGGTAGGAGCCGAGGGTCTGGAGCGTCTTGTTCTCGTTGAAGAAATATCCCGCCATGAACCCCCCGGCCGTCTTGGACAGGGCCGCCAGTCCCAGCATGCCGTCATTCCCGCTGAGCAGATCGAAGACCAGTCCCGTGAAAAAGCCCGCAACCGTCCCGGTGATCTGTCCCCGCCGGAGAGCGAGATAGACAATCCAGATCAGGGCGATGTCGGGGGAGAGTCCCCAGACGGCGAGGTACTGGGTGAGCGTTGTCTGGAGAAGAACGAAAAGGATTGTCAGCGCGATATCAATGAACGTCTGGCGCATGCGATCTCACTCACGGGTCCGGTGTTCCAGCGCGATCCGCTCGCTGTCGGGCATCGAGGTGATGACAAACACCTCTTCAAGCCGTGAGAAGTCGACGGCAGGCCTGACCTCCACAGACTGGAAGAGCGAACCTTCCGCTCCCCTGGCCGATGCGACCACGCCGATCCGGATCCCCGGGGGGAAAAAGCTGCTGTACTCCGACGTGATGACGACATCCCCCGCCCGGACGTCCAGTGATTTCGCGACATCCTGCAATGCGAGCGCTGACCCGCCTTCCCACCGGATGATCCCGTCCACCCTGCTCCGCTCGATTTTTGCGCTGACGCGGATGTCCTTGTTGTACAATATCTGCGCCACCGCGAAGCGGCCGCTCGTGGCGACGATCTTCCCTGCCAGACCGTTCTCGGTCACGATTGGCATGTCCGCCCGCAGGCCATTCCGTTCCCCGGCATCCAGCGTCACGGTATTCCGGAGGAGCTGGAGGTTCTTCCCGATAATGTTGGCGGCGACAAAGCCGAATTCCCCCCGCTCCTTCAATCCGAGAAGCTGCCTCAGCCTCAGGTTCTCAAGTCGTGCCTCCCTGAGCCTGTTCACCTCGTCGGCCAGCGTGAGATTGAGTTCCCTGAGCACATGGTTCTCGCGCCGGAGGTCGAAATAGTTCGGGATGATCCCGAGTGCATCCTGCAGCGTGCCCACCGACACGACCGCGACGGACCGGATATTGCGGATCTGCGAGTCGTCGTTCAATGCAAGGAGCGACACCGAAACGGCGAGGAGCACCCCCACCACGAGGTACTCCTTGAAGAGGAACACAAACTCGTACAGGCGTCTCATTATAAGGACTCAGTAGCGGCGGCTCTTGATGAGCACTTTCGAATACTTGCCGAGATTGTCCAGGACCTTTCCCGTTCCGCGGACGACAGCCGTCAGCGGATCCTCGGCGACATGGACCGGCAGGCTCGTCTCCAGCCTGAGCCGCTCGTCCAGCCCCTTCAGAAGTGCCCCCCCTCCGCTCAGCATCACGCCCCGGTCCAGGATATCGGCCGAGAGTTCGGGGGGAGTCCGTTCGAGCGTCAGCTTCACCGCCTGGACGATCTGCAGCACGGGCTCGCTGAGCGCTTCCCGTATCTCGACCGAACTGGCCTCCGTGGTCTTGGGGATGCCGTTGACAAGGTCGCGCCCCTTCACCCGGATCGTGATCTCCTCCTTCAGGGGCATCGCGGAGCCGACCTCGCACTTGATCGCTTCTCCCGTCCGCTCGCCGATAAGGATGTTGTGGTTCTTCTTGAAGAACTGGATGATCGCATTGTTCATCTCATCCCCGGCGATGCGGACGGACTCTTCATTCACGATGCCGGAGAGTGCGATCACGGCGATCTCCGTTGTCCCGCCGCCGATATCGACAATCATGTTGCCGACCGGTGCCTCGACATCCATTCCCACGCCGATCGCGGCCGCCATCGGCTCCGCGATCAGGTGCACTTCCTTCGCCCCCGCGTGTTCCGCGGAATCCCTTACCGCCCGCTTCTCGACCTCGGTCACGCCGCTGGGGACACAGACAACGATCCGGCGGCTCGGCATCCAGTTGGCATGGATCTTCTTGATGAATTCGCGGAGCATCCCCTCCGCCATCTCGAAGTCGGCGATCACCCCGTCCTTCATCGGGCGGATCGTGCGGATATCCCGGTGTGTCCTCCCGAGCATCTCCTGGGCTTCCTTGCCGATGGCAACGATCCTTTTGGTGTTCCGGTCGAACGCCACGATCGAGGGTTCGTTCAGCACGATCCCTTTTCCTTTGACGTAGATAAGAGTATTTGCGGTCCCGAGATCGATCGCAAGATCTGCGGAGAACAACGAGAACATTCCCATGGGGGAGCGGAGACCATTAGTGATAGATGTGCTGAAAGTCCCGCCGCTTTCAGGCGGGGACTAGTGGCGAAAGTGCCGTGTTCCTGTGAAGACCATTGCAATCCCATTGTCATCGGCGGCGGCGATAACCTCTCCGTCGCGCACTGATCCCCCCGGCTGGATCACCGCGGTGGAGCCGGCGTGGACCGCCTCCAGAAGCCCGTCCGCAAACGGGAAGAAGGCGTCGGAGGCGACCGCAGAGCCGTGAATGTCGAGCCCCGCGTCCTTTGCCTTTTCCGCCGCAATCCTTGCGGATTCCACGCGCGACATCTGGCCCGCGCCGACGCCGAGCGTCCTGTCCGCGGCGGCATAGACAATGGCATTGGATTTTACGTGCTTCGCCACGCGCCACGCAAACCGGAGAGCATCGGTCTCTGCGCCGGTGGGGGAGCGGCGAGTCACGACACGGAACTCCTCCCCGTTCATCTCCCCGGTATCGGGATCCTGCATGAGGAACCCCCCCGGCACGCTCCGGATATCCGGGTCATGCCTCCCGCGGAGATCGGCCCGGATCTCGACGATCCTCCGGTCCTTCTTCCTGCGGAGGAACTCGAGGACCTCCGGCGGTATGCCGGGTGCCAGAATGACTTCCGTGAACACCTCGTTGATCCGCACGGCTGACTCCATGTCGAGCGGCCGGTTCAGTGCCACGATGCCGCCATAAGCGGAGGTTCTGTCGGTCGCGAGTGCTTTCCCGTAAGCATCGGCGGTCGTTCCGTCGCTGCCGACGCCGCACGGGTTCGTATGTTTGATTATGGCTGCGGTCGGCGCGTCGAACTCGGCGACAAGCAGTGCCGCCGCCGACATATCCACGATATTGTTGTACGAGAGCTCCTTGCCGTGAAGAGTGCGGAACAGCGACGAGAAGTTCCCGTACAGCGTTCCCCGTTGATGGGGATTCTCCCCGTAGCGGAGGTCATACTCCTTGCCGGCCAGGATCCTCAGCATCGCCGGATGGCCCTTCGCGGGGCCGGTCCGGGTCTCGAGGTAATCGGCGATGGCCGCATCGTACAGCCCGGTGTGCCGGAACACCTCGCACGCCAGCGCCTCACACGTCGTCTCTGATACGCATCCCTCGCCGGATTTCATCTCCGCGATGACGGCGGGGTACCGGTCCGGGTCCACGATGACCGCCTTGTGACGGAAATTCTTGGACGCCGACCGGAGCATCGACGGTCCCCCGATATCGATCTGCTCCAGCGCCTCTCCGAGCGTCACGCCCGGGCGCGCGATCGACTGCTCGAAAGGGTAGAGGTTGACGACCACCATGTCGATCGGCTCGATCCCCAGTTCCGCCGTCTGGCGCATGTGGTCAGGGTCGTCGGGGATTGCCAGGAGGGCTCCGTGGATCCGCGGGTGGAGAGTCTTCACGCGCCCGCCGAGGATCTCCGGGAATCCCGTCACGTCGGCCACCGTGCGGACATCGATCCCGGCCGCGCGCAGCGCGGAAGCGGTCCCTCCGGTAGAAATGATCTCGACACCCATCTCCTTCAGCGCGAGCGCGAACTCAACAACCCCGCGCTTGTCGGAAACACTGATCAGAGCGCGACGGATCCTGGGCACGGGACTCTCCGGTGATACGATCAATTGTGATGGTGCTCGGGGGTTCTTTCGTTCAGTGCGATCCGCCCGATCGCCGCGGGATAGAGCTGGTGTTCGGCCGCCAGAACCCGTGAGGCGAGCGACTCGGGGGTATCCCCGGGGAGAACCGGGACCGTCTGCTGCAGCACCACCGGTCCGTTATCGTACAGCTCATCGACGTAGTGCACGGTCGCCCCGCTCATCTTCTCTCCCGAGGCCAGCACCGCCTCATGAACGCGCATGCCGTACATCCCGGCGCCGCCGAACCGCGGCAGCAGGGCGGGATGTATGTTGACGATCCTGTTCCGGTACGCCGCGACGACCTCCGGCGGCACCTGCTTCATATATCCGGCCAGCGCGATGAAGTTCACACCGTGGTCATGCAGTGTGGACAGGATCGAGTCGACGAACGACCGTTCGTCAGGAAACTGCTTCTGGCTCAGATGAATGGCGGGGAGAGCGTTGTCCCGGGCGATCCCGAGTATGCCCGCACCGGAATTGTTGCTGAGAACCAGAGAAATCCGGGCGGCGGGGATATTCCCCTGCTGAATAGCCGTCAGGATCGCCCTGAAGTTCGATCCGGCTCCGGAGCCAAATACGGCAATGTTCAGCATCCAAAAAACTACGACAATTTTGAAAGAAATTCAAGGAGTGGAGCCCTGATCCGGGATATGTCGGGAGGGGACTCAGGCGGTTGCAGGCTCCAGAAGAGTTATCACACCCTCGTCGGCGTCCAGCCGGGCGCGTATTCCGACGGGGACGGTCACCATCCGCTTTTCATGACCGATCGGGAACCCGGTCATAAAAGGCTTTCCCGTGTTTTCCGCTGTTCCGGCCATGATTGCGTCGAGGGAAAGAGAAGGGGTGGAAGCGTCTCGGGGGAGGCAATCGGTGAAACGTCCCACGGCCACGCCGCTCGAACGGGAAAGGACCCCAGCGTTTCCCAGTTGCGTCAGCATCCTGTCCACACGGTAGGGATCCTCACCGATCTCCTCGAGAAAGAGGATTCCCCTGCGGATGTCCGGCATATACGGGGTCCCGAGCAATGAGACCAGAAGCGAGAGATTCCCCCCGAACAGCCGCCCTGTCGCCGTTCCGGGGCACATCACCCGCGTCGGGGATTCGTCGGCCAGCGCGAGCGTCGCGTGCCGGGTCGGCGACGTGAGAATTCTCCAGAGGGACTCCTCTGCGAACGGGTTCACGTCAGCCGAGAGATCCACCGCGAGCATCGGCCCGTGGTACGTCACCAGCCGGCACTTCCTCCAGATCGCAAGTGCAAGCGCCGTGATATCACTGTACCCTATGAGGATCTTGGGGTTCTTCTCGATGATGCGGTAATTGATACGGGAAAGAAGACGGGGGGTGCCGTACCCGCCCCGCGCGCAGAAGATTCCCCGCACTTTTCTGTTCGTGAACATCGCGTGTATGTCCTCCACCCGCTCGTCGTCCGTGCCGGCAAGGTATCCACTCCGTTGCGATGCGTTACGGCCGACCGTCGTCCGGTAGCCAAGCCCTTCGAGATAGCGCACCCCCCTCTCGATCCGGGATGGATCATGCACCGGACTCGCCGGACAGATGATACCGATCAGATCCCCTTTCTTCAGTCGTTGTGGAACAAGCACATTCATAGATGTTCCCCTCATTATAAGAGCAAGCGTGAAGATAGGTTTTTTTTACTACATTTGAAAAACATTCAGCCCCGACGTTCAGCCCCGGCATTCAGCCCCGACATACCGCCCAACATGCCGCCCCAGCATACCGAATGACCGGGATTGTCCGTATATTGTCCCTAGCCATCGAACAACACGGGAGTTATGTGCTCCAACGCTGTATCCTGCCGCTTGCACTCCTCTTTGCCCTGATCACGGATGCGCCGGGTGCCCCCGGGGACGCGGGATCGCCGACGAGCGTCCTTATCATCGTCGAGGGGGGCACCTCCATGAAGAGCCCTGCCATCGCCCGCGGGCGGGAGCTCGCGACGCTTCTCGGGCACTTCAACGCGACGAGCCGCGTTCTCGGCGTGAACGAGTACGTCCCGCACACCTTCTCCCGGTACGATCTTGTGTTCTTCATCGGGTTCAATGCCGTCTACACTCCCCCGGCGAGGTTCCAAGACGACGTCCTCTCCTCAACCACGCCGGTCATATGGATGGACACCGGGTTCCGCGAATTCTCCTCCCGGGCGGAGGTGAAGAAGAAATACGGGTTCAGCGTCTCCCACATCGACTCCCTCAGCGTCTTCGACGTCGTCCGCGCCGGCGACCTCACCTTCACGAAAGGGGAGCCGAACATCAACATGATCGAAATCGCCGACAGGAAGAAGAACGGTGACGGCCACCGCCGTTTCCTCAGGCAAGCACTGGGAAGTCCCCTACATGGTCCGCTCGGGGAATCT
>Ga0182017_10001307_pt1 | contig 19307 bp, 15 predicted proteins | sample 712E3DmetaG_FD_120492 | JGI IMG/M metagenome (GOLD analysis project Ga0182017, IMG submission 120492) | Permafrost microbial communities from Stordalen Mire, Sweden - 712E3D metaG | ecosystem: Environmental > Terrestrial > Soil > Wetlands > Permafrost | place: Sweden: Stordalen | collected... | reverse complement strand
CTTCGGTGACAATAGCACCTGCCGCCCCGGGAATCTCTGTCCGGCGTCGTGCCAGGGCGACATGAACTGCGACGGCCGCGTGACGTTCACCGACATCGACCTGTTCGTCGCCGCGCTGGGCGGCGAAACCGCTTGGACGGGCTGGCCGTGCCCATGGCTCAATGCGGACGCCAACGGCGATCTGGCGGTGACGTTCACGGACATCGACCCGTTCGTAGCCTTGATCGGGACGACGTGCCCGTAGCATTGCGCGGGCGCCCGGCCGCGGTAGACCGACTCTGAATCGGCACGGCGGTCGCGCATCCCTCGGGCTGTGCGGCCCCCGACCTGGATGGCAATGGCGACGCGGACTTGGCGGATGCCGCCATTCTGCAAGCGCACGCTACGAGGCCGACCTGGCGCGAGCCGTCGGGAGCGCCGCTTCACGATCGAATCCAGCGACCGACCTTTGAAAACCGGGCCTGCGGGGAGAGAATATCGCGCGCCGTTTGCGTCGTGAAGGTCGGCGACGGAGGCTGCGGTGACTGTGCGGACTTTGCTGGCTGCATCGCTGACATCCGCCGCGACCCCACTGGAGCAGCAGGTTCGGGCCGCGCGGGCGGCGGGGGCAGACCTGGCCGAGTTGCGCGTGGATTGCATCGGGGACATCCCTGCGGTGACGGGGTTGCTCGAAGCGCCGCGGATTCTGCCGCTGATCGTCACGGTGCGCTGCGCCGCCGAAGGCGGGGCATGGACGGGCAGCGAGGCGGAGCGGGTCGCGCTCATCGAGCGGCTCGGACTGCTGCGCCCCGGGTACATCGACGTGGAGTACGCCACCTGGCGGCGGTCGGCCAACATCCGCCAGAAGATCGGGCAGGTGTGCAATCTGGCCGGTGCCGGCGCGGGAGCGCATGAGGCGCTTACACCCGGCCAGCGCCCAAAGAACGAGTTGATCCTGTCGCACCATGATTTGGCCGGCACGCCGACCGCCATCGCTTCGCTGCTGGACGAGCTGGCCGCAAGCCCGGCCGGGATTATCAAGGTCGCATTCACGGCCCGCGATGCCGCCGATGCGTGCCGCGTGCTATCGGAACTCTGTCGCCGGCGGGGCAGCGCGCGCCAGGTGATCGCGCTGGCGATGGGCGAATGTGGCGTAGCGACGCGGATTCTGGCGCGCAAGTTTGGTGCCTACTTGACCTATGCCGCACTGCGTCGCGGCGAAGAGGCCGCTGCGGGGCAGCCGACGATCGCCGATCTGAAGCAGATCTACGGCTGGGAGCGAATCGGGCCGGCAACGCGGGTCTACGGCGTCGTTGCCTGGCCGGTCGCGCACTCGCAGAGCCCGCACGTTCACAACGCCGCGCTAACCGCCGACGGAATCGACGGCGTCTACGTGCCCTGGGCGGTGCGGCCGGACTATGAGGGCTTTGCGGCGTTCATGGACTACGTTGCGCGCGAGCCGGGACTTGGGATCGCGGGCCTGAGCGTTACGTTGCCGCACAAGGAGCACGCGTTGCGCTGGCTGGACGAGCGCGGGCTCGCCGCGGCGGGCGTAGCACCGCGCGCCCGCCGCTGCGGAGCCGTGAATACGCTGGCCCTTGAATTCGACGGGCGGTGGGTAGGGGACAATACGGATGGGCTGGGGGCACTTGCGGCGTTGCAGACAGTGCAGCGTTACATGGCGAGTTCGCCGGCCGGCCAGCACGTCGCCGTGCTCGGGGCGGGCGGCGCGGCCCGGGCGATCGTCGCCGCCCTCTGCGCGGAGGGCTGCCAGGTCACGGTCTACAACCGCACGCCCCAGCGCGCCCAAGCCTTGGCGCGGGAGCTACGTTGTGCCTGGCAACCGTGGGCAGAGAGAGTTCAATACGTTGGGGAAGTGTTGATTAACTGCACTTCGTTGGGCATGTGGCCGGCCGTGGACGAAACGCCGGTGCCCGATGCGGCGCTGCGTGCCGGGATGGTTGTTCTGGACGCAGTTTATCGCCCGGCGGAAACACACCTGTTGCGGGCGGCCCGGTCGCGGGGGTGCGAGGTGGTGGGTGGCGCGGTGATGTTTATCGGCCAGGCGGCGGGGCAATACGAACTGTGGCACCACAGGCCGGCGCCGGTCGAGGTCATGCGCCGGGCGCTGCCGGCCGACGCCGGATAATCCCGCAATCATCGCTCCCGCCGTGGCGGGCGGGTTTCTCCGCGGGCGGCGGGGCTGCAATCGGACCTTTTGAGCGTGGAGGCGCGGGAGTTTCCGGGGTAAATCCGAACCTTGGCTTGCCATATCGCGCAATGTTTTCCACTCTTAGGGTGTCACTGCGAGCGCCGGCCAAGCGGGCGCGGTGCTTGGCCTGCCGGTCGGCAGGTCGTGCGAGCGGTCACACGAGGCTTCCAGAGGGCATAGAGACACGGCCGGGCATCGAGGCCCGGGCTGTCCGGAGAGCGGAAAGCCGCAGGTGCGGCACAGGTGGCACGGAGGCATGGCAGTGGGCGGCTTCGGTCCGCCCCGGTCGCGCAAGAAGATGAAAGGAAGACTCATGAACGCGTTGGTTTCTCGAGCGAAGGCTTTTCTGGTCAGTGAAGATGGTCCGACCGCGACCGAGTACGCGGTCATGCTGGCCCTGATCATCGTCGTGGCGATTGCCGCCGTGACGCTGCTGGGCCAGAGCATAACGGGTGTGTTCACGAACGTGAACACCAAGATCAAGGCTCTGCCGACGTAGTAACGCGGCGGCGCAGTCGGTTCGACAGATGGCCGTTGGGCGGCGACATCGCGTTTGCGGTGGTCGCCGCCCTTCTTTGAGCCCGGTCCCGGCCGGGCATTCTCCGTGTGCGGCGGGTCCCGGAAAAACCGCGCGAGAATTGCGCTGCGCGTCAGACGCTTGCCCGTAAGCGGATCGGCCGCACCGGAACACGTTCGGGCGCACATTTCTGCGCCCGCGGTTTGCTTTGCCGCGCAACATTTGCAACGCTTGATAGTGTCGCTGCCGCGGCTGCGCTCGTTGGATAACGAGCGGCCGGTTCGGCGCGTCCGGGGGCGGCCAAATGAGGCATACAGCGCGCAATGCGGCCAGGCACGTGGGGCGTACCGCCCCGGGGCCTGGAGCGCGGCAGGTGCGGGATAGGTGTCGGGGATGTAGAGGTGGCAGGCCTGGGCTGCGCCAGGTTTGCGGCAGAGCGGAGGAAAGGTGCCATGAGTGCGTTGGTTACTCGAGTGAAGGCGTTTCTGGTCAGTGAGGACGGTCCGACCGCGACCGAGTACGCGGTCATGTTGGCCCTGATCATCGTCGTGGCGATCGCCGCGGTCACACTGCTCGGTCAGAGCGTGACGGGTGTGTTCACGAACGTGAACACGAAGATCAAGGCGTTGCCGTCCTAGCAAAACGGCGGCGCAGTCGTTTCGACCGAAGGCTACCGGGCGGCGACATCGCAACTGCGGTGGCCGCCGCCCGTCTTTATGACCTCTGCCGCGTGAACGTCCGATGGTAAGGAAAACCTCTGACGTTACCGGCCCTGGCGGGTGTGCCGCCGGCGAAGACACGTTTGGGCGCGGCGCGCGGCCTTGCGGGCCACGGCGCTGCAAAACACGACGAGGCTGTGAACGATATGAACGTTGGGTACTGGGAGATCGCGCTGCTGGTCCTGATCCCGGGCATCTTGTATGCCTCCTGGATCGACTACGCGCAGCGGCGCGTGCCAAACTGGCTGAACGGCATGATCGCCGCGCTCGGGCTCGGGGCCCAGGCGCACTTCTTCGGTTGGTATCAGCACGGGGTCGGCGGGATCGGGTGGGGGCTGCTCGGCCTGCTGGTCGGGTTTGGGCTGTTGATCGTCCCCTGGCTCATGCACGGCATGGGGGCGGGGGATGTCAAGCTGATGGCGGCGATCGGTTGTTGGCTCGGTCCCTGGCTGACGCTACTGAGCTTCGCGGCGGGCGCGCTCCTGGGCGGCATGGTCGCCGTCATCATGATTCTGTCGACCGGGCGGGCCCTGCACGCCTACGCGAATATGCAGGTCATCCTCACCAAGGTGCGGCGTTGGGACACCGCCTTTGGCGAGTTTGGGGGCGCCAAGACGTTCGGGCATACGAGCCAGCTTCTGCCGTACGGCGTGCCGCTGACGGCCGGGACGATCGGGGTGCTGTTGACGTACTACGTCGGAGGTTGGTTGCCATGAGGAAATTGGGAAAGAGGCGCGGGCGGGCCAGTGCAGCGGTCGAGATGGCGGTGGTCACGCCGCTGCTCTTGACGCTGCTGTTCGGCATCATCGAGTACGGCTGGACGTTGAGCGTCCGGCAAAGCATGGTCTCGGCGGCCCGTGAAGGCGCACGGGTTGCGTCTTTGCCGGGCTCCAGCGACTCGGACATCCGGTCCCGAGTGCAAGAGTATCTGACACCAATGGGGCTGACGGGACAGGTGACGCTCCAGCGGGCCGTTCTGCCCGATAATCCTACGGAAAAAGTCACCGTGACGATCCCGTACTCGCAGGTCTCGCTGCTGGGCGGTTACTTCGGCAGTACCAACTTCAACTTGGCGTCGACCTGCTCAATGAGAAAGGAGGGCGCGGACTAGGCGCGGACCGATAGGAATGGAGGAGCCGCAGTCCGCCTTGGGGCGGACCGGTCTGATAGGCAGCGCAGGCCCTGGTGCGTGGCCGGCCGCGGCAGGCCGGTCCCGGCGCGCCGGGACCGCCAAAGTGTCCGCCAACGTGCGGAAAGGACGACCATGAACGGCAAGACACTGATACCACTTGCGGCGGGCCTGGGCATCGGCGGGTTTGCGCTGTGGATGGGCTTCAACACGCTCCGCAACGCGCGCGGTGCGCAGCAAGCCCCGACAGAGATCCCGCTCTGGTCGCCCAAGACGGACGTTCCGCGCGGGACCGAGATCACAGAGGAGATGCTCCAGCCGCTGCAGTTCCCGGCGAGCCTGTTGCCCCCGGGAGCCGTGCAGCACAAGCAGGATTTGGTGGGGCGTGTGCCGCGCCTGGACTTGGCGGCGGGTCTGCCGATCCTCGACGAACTGCTGCTGCCGGCGGGCGCGCGGGCGGGGATCTTCGTGCGGGCCGGCTTTCGCGCAGTCGCGGTGAAGATCGATGAGGGCTCGGGGGTCGATTACCACCTGGAACCAGGGGCGTACGTGGACGTGGTGGGCTCGTTCAACGTGCAGCGGAACGGGCGGCAGGAGATGTGCGCCCAGACGATCGTCGAGAACGTGGAGATTGCCGCGGTCGGCCCACGCCTGAGCTTTGTGGGCAAAGAGGAGTCCGGCGGCAAGAACCAGGGGGCGCGCGAGAACCGTTTGGTGCGAGCCGTCACGCTCTTCGTCAAGCCCGAGGACGTGCCCAAGTTGCTCTTGACCGAGCAGCAGGGACACCTGAAGCTCAGCCTGCGGGGCGGTGGCGACAGCGCGGAAGTGGGCTCCCGCAGGACCGTCAGCGACCAGGAGCTGACCGGCACGGAACCCGATTCAGCGCCGAAGTCCGGAGCGGGTGCCCCGTCGCTGCTGGAGCGACTGCGCGGCCTGTTTACCAAGCCGCAGTCGACGCCGCCGGCAACGGCGGCAGCGGCGCCAGTCGCGGCGCGGCCGGTGCTCGACCTGACCTGGGCCGTGGCAGTCTGCCGCGGCACGGGCCGGGAGATGGTGCACTTCAAGAACCGCGATTCCTGCGAGCGGGTGGAGCCGGAGGACCAGGACTCCAACCGCTCGATCTTTGGCCCGCCGAAACGCACCGCGCCGCCGCGCGATGCCACCGAGGCGGGCGAACCGAAACCGAAGCCGGAGACACCGGGGACGGACGAGCCAGGCGCAGCGCCGAAGGAGCCGCAAGAATGAACCCACAGACCAATGTAGCCGCCGACCGCCGTGTCGGCCGGAAATTGACTCGCCGAGCGCGCCTGGCCGGGGCACTCGGCTTGCTCGGCCTCGCGGGGGCGCTCGGGGCGGGACCGGTCGCGCGTGCGCAGCCTGCGCCCGAGCCTTCGGCGCCGGCGGCGGCGCCGCCCGTACAGATCCGCGTCACGCGCGCCCAGGATCGGCCGCAACTGATTCCGGTCGCGGTGAGCCAGGGCGTGCTGGTTGACTTCAGTGTGCCGATTCGCGAAGTGCACGTGGCCAACCCGGAGATCGCCGACGTTGCGGTGACCTCCCCGCGCCAGATCCTGGTGAACGGTAAGTCGTTCGGGACGACGCAACTGGTGGCCATGATCGACGGCGGGGCCCAGAGCATCTTCACCATCGCGGTGGACCTCGACCTGGAACGGCTGCAGGCCAGCATTCTGAAGACCGCGCCGCGCGCCAAGGTCCAGGCCACCGGCCTGCTCGACACGGTCGTGTTGTCCGGGACGATCCCCGACTCCGACGCGGCCGAGCGCATCATGCAGATCGCCGGCGTGTACTCGAAGAACGTCATTAATCACATGCGCGTAGCCGGCGTGCAGCAGGTCGTGCTGCGCTGCACGGTCGCCGAGGTCAACCGCACCGCGACGCGCCAGTTGGGTTTCAACGGCTGGATGGCCGGCAGCAACTTCCCCGACATGTTCGTCGTCCAGCAGGTCGGCGGCATCAACCCCGTCAACATCGGCGGCGCGAAAGAAGTTTCCGTGTCGGGCCGCATCCCTTTTGCCACGGACCAGCAGTCCGGGCTGCCGCTCACGCAGGTGCCGACGCTCAGCTTCGGCTTTCCGCAGGCCCAAATGCAGATCTTCATCAAGGCCCTGCGTGAAAACGGCCTGCTCCGCGTCCTGGCGGAGCCCAATCTGGTCACGGTCAGCGGCCAGGAGGCGTCGTTCCTCGCTGGCGGCGAACTGCCCATCCCGGTGCAGCAGCGCGACTCCATCTCCATCGAGTACCGCGAGTACGGCATCCGCCTGGTGTTCACGCCGACCATTGTCAATGAAAACGCCATCCGCCTGCGGGTCGCACCGGAGGTCAGTGAGCCCGACTTCAGCACCGCGGTCCGCATCGGTGGGTTCGTCGTCCCGGGGCTGATCCAGCGCCGCGTCGAAACCGTCGTTGAGCTCGGCTCCGGCCAGACCTTCGCCATCGGCGGCATGCTGAGCGACAAGACCCGCGCCACCAGCGGACGCATCCCGGCCCTGGGCGACGTCCCAGTGCTCGGGTCCCTTTTCAGCTCAATTGACTATCAGTCCGAGGAGAGCGAACTCGTCGTCCTCGTGACCCCCGAGCTCGTCGAGCCCCTCAATCCGGGGCAGAGCGGCAACATCCCGGGCAGCGACTACGTCGTGCCCAACGATTGGGAGCTGTTCCTCCTCGGCCAGCTCGACGGCGAAGGCACGCCGGGCCACAAGCCGGTCGCGGAGAGAGCGAGCCAGGAGGCCGCGCGGCCGGTGCGGACTTCCCCCCCGGGATCCACGGCCGTGCGGCTGCGGGGGCCCATCGGCCCCGCCGGCGAGGACGAGGGCACATAGACGTGCATACGTGGTCAGGCGGAGACAAACAGGTTGGCCGTCCCGCCGCCGGCGGATCGCAGAGTATTACCCCCCCGCCCGAGGCGGCGCGGCGCGGGCTTGGAGAAGACGGATCATCGTGTTCGCGGTGTAGGGCCTGGGGCATTGTGGAGGTGTGAAGATGCAACGCTGGGTAAGACAGACTTGTTGGTACCGACGGCGCGCGGCCGTAATCGTTCAGGTGGCCGTGTCGTCCACGCTCATGCTCGGCATGGGTGCGCTCGCCGTCGACGTGGGCATGCTCTATACGGCGAAGAGCGAGATCCAGGTTTCCGCGGATTCGGCGGCGCTGGCCGCGGCTTCCCAATTGGCCGGCGGACAGGGCGACGTGCAGTCGGCGGCCGTGGCGGCGGCCGACCAGTATGCCTCCATGAACACGGTCTTGGGCCTCACGCCGCGCGTCTATGCCGAGGACGTGGAGTTCGGCCAGGCCATTCCGGACGCCAGTTATCAGAAGTTCCAGTTTCAGGCGTCCGCCCAGAGCTGGGATGCCGTGCGGGTGACGGTCCGGCACATGTCGTCGAGCCAACCGAGCGACAAGCCGCTGCTGACCATGCCGTTGGCGTTTGCGAAGGTCTTCGGTGTCGCCGAGCAGCAGTTGCAGGCCCGCGCGTCGGCGGTGCTCGTGCCGCGCGACATCGCGGTCGTGATCGACCTTTCCGGCTCGATGAGTGACGACAGCGAGCTGCAGCACTACAAGCGCTTCCTTGGCGACACCGGCGTATGGCGGAACGGCATCCAGATCAACCTGCGCGACGTGTGGTGCGCGTTGGACGGTCCGGCGCCCAATCACCCGTATGTCCCCGGTGCCGAAGGCCAGACGCAGTACGCTGGCGACACGGGGCCGACGATTGGGGCAATGAACACGTGGGGCAGCGCGGTTGTTCCCGAGACGTACAACCCGTCGAACGATACCGGTCTGTGGTACGTCCCGAAGAGCTCGACCTGCACAGCGGCCGCCGCCAAGACGAGCCTCCAGCAACGGGGCTACAGCGCGGACGAGATCACCACCCTGTGCAGCTCGGCCAAGGACAGCACGACCAACCCGCCGCAGTACGTCAACCGCACGGCGGTCATTCTGGGCCTCGCGTCGTGGAAGAGCGGCCGGACGGGCGGAAAGTCGGGCGGCAACGGCGACGCGCTCGTGCAGAACAACGAAATCACGTGGGCCTCCTATCCGTCCTGGTGCCAGGGCTGGACGTGGACCGACTACGTCAATTACTGCGCCTCGACCAGCACCACGATGTACTCGATCAACTCGGCGTTCCGGTACCGCTTCGGTCCCAAGACGTTCGTCAACTTCCTGCTGGAGAACGAGCCGCAGAACGACCAAACGTCGATCCTGTGGCAGACGCCGGAGCAGCCGCTACGAGCCGTGAAGGACGCCGTGCAGGCGATGGTGGACGAGATCACGGCGCTGGACAGCCGCGACCAGATGTCGCTGGAGATTTTTGGCACGACCGCCAAGCACGAAATGAACCTGTCCGAGACCCTCTCGGCCGTGTCGTCCCGCCTGTTCCAGATGCAGGTGGCACACTACGACGGGAACACGAATATGGGCGCCGGGCTCCAGACGGCGCTCACCGAGCTGGGGTCGACGCGGGCCCGCGCCGCCGCGGCCAAGGTCATCATGCTCATGTCCGACGGCAAGCCGAACATCGATGCGTCGGGACACTTTACGAGTGGCGGAAGCACCGCGATTGACAACTGGGTCAAGAGCCTGGCCCAGCAGGCGGCCGACAGGAACATGCGCCTGTACACGATCAGCGTCGGGGCCGACGCGGATCAGGACCTGATGGGCTCGCTCGCGACGATCGGCCGGGGCGAGCACTTCCACGCGGAAGGCACGCCCGCCGAGTACGCGGACCAGTTGGACCAGATTTTCCGGACGCTGGGCGGCCGGCGGCCGGTGCAGTTGATTCAGTAGACGCAGTCGCCAGCGCGGGTGCGCGAACCGCCCGCGCCGCGACGGCGGCCGCCCGCAATAACCCCTGGGTAGCGTCGGCCGCAGGACGACGCACCGCACTGCGCGGCGCCGTCCTGCGGCCGAGCCCGTTCGCCCTGGCCGGCGCGCAGGGCTGTCAAGAGTTCGCAGAGACCGATAAGGGAGACCGGCAGTTGTGAGCAGGCCCGTGCGCGTCATCGTGCTGAACGCGGACGAGGAAGCCGGGCCGCAACTGCGCGCCCTGCTCCTGGGCATCCCGGGCGTCAAGATCGTGGCCGAGGTCGACGAGCCGGCCCTGCTGGCCCGCGCGCTCGCCCAGTTCCCCGCCGAGGTCCTGCTCCTGCATTTGGACCCCAACCCCGCCGCCACCATGGAGATCGTCGCCCCGCTTATCGCCGGGCAAAAGGACCAGCTCGCGACGATAGGCATGACGGAGGATCGGAGCGCAGAACTGGTCGTGCGGGCGATGCGCGCCGGGATGCGCGAGTTCCTTTGGAAGCCGTTTCCGCCGGAGCAGTTGACCGACATTCTCCACCGCCTGGGCCTGGAAGCCCCGACGATCCGGCAGCAGGCCGGGCGGCTGATTCCGATCGTGGGGGTCTGCGGCGGAATGGGGGCCACGACCATCGCCACCAATCTGGCCGTGGAGTTGGCGCAGCTTCCGGGCGCCGGCGGAGACGACAAGCTGAAGACCGCAATCGTCGATCTGGACTTTCGCTTCGGGCAGGTGGCGATGTTCCTCGACGTGCAGCCCACGTACACAATCGCGGAGCTGTGTGACACGCCCGAGCACATCGAACCCCGGATGATCGAGCGCGTGATGGTGCGTCACCCCTCTGGCGTGCACGTGCTGGCGATCCCAAACGACATGGAACAGGCGCAGCGGATCAGCGCCGGGCAGTGCGCCGGAGTCCTGGCCGCGTTGCTGGAGTATTACGACTTCGTGGTGGTCGACGGGCCGGTGCGGCTCGATCCGACGGCACGCGCCGTCTTCGACATGGCCGACGTTTACCTGGTGGTCCTGCAACTCCTGGTGCCGCCGGTGCGCAATACGGACCGTCTGCTCCGGGAGCTGGCCCGGGGGGGGTACAACATGGAGCAGATCCGGCTCGTGTGCAACCGTTGCGGGCGGGAAGCGGGGTACCTGGCCCCGACGGATGTGGAGACGACGCTGGGCCGGCCGCTGACCTGGTCGCTGCCCGACGACTGGAAGACCGCGAGCACCGCGGTGAACGTCGGCAGCCCGCTGCTGGAGAGCGCCCCCAAATCGAGGCTGCGCGCCGCCCTCCAACAGATCGCCCTCGCGATGGCGGGCCGCGGCGAAGCACAGCCCGAGCCGGAGAAAGTCAGCGCCGCCGAGACGAAACGGCGAAAACTGCTGCCGTTTCTGAGTAGCTAGCCGGGCGCCGCGTGCCCGGGCCAAGGGAGCCAGCGATGGGCTTGTTTACGAAGAAATCGGCGCGGAGCCGAACCCTGGAAGCCGTGGCCGATCCGGCGCCCGGCACGGCGGAGAAGCCGCCCGTCGCCGAGCATCCGGAGAGCGAGGCTCCGCCCGCGGCAAAGTCAGCCGCGCCGGTCCGGCCCGTGCCGCCACCGCCGCCGGCGGCCGGCGGGCCGTCGCCGCTCAAGTCGCGCGGGGACCCGATGGCGGACGAGCGGGCCGCGAAGTTCCAGAATCTCAAGACGGACATTCACCGCAAGCTGGTCGAGCAGCTCGACATGACCAAGCTGGCGCAGAACGTCACGGAGGAGATTCGCGAGCAAGTGCGCCTGATCGTCGTGGCGTTGTGCGAGGAGTCGAACACGCTGCTGAATTTCAGCGAGCGGCAGCGGCTGGCGCGCGAGATTCTGGACGAAACCTTCGGCCTCGGACCGCTGGAGCCGCTGCTCGCCGACCCGCTGATCTCGGACATTCTCATCAACGGCCCCAAGCAAGTGTACATCGAAAAGGGAGGCCGGCTCACGTTGACCGGCGTGAAGTTCAAGGACAACGCACATCTGCTACACGTGATCGACAAGATCGTGTCGCCGTTGGGCCGCCGCTGCGACGAAGTCTGCCCGATGGTCGACGCGCGTCTGAAGGACGGCAGCCGCGTGAACGCGATCATTCCGCCGCTGGCGATCGACGGGCCATCGATGTCGATTCGCCGTTTCGGCAAGGACCGGATCACCTGGGAGGATTACGTGCGCTTCAGGTCGTGTGCCCCCGAGATGGTGGAATTCCTCCGCGCGTGCGTACACGCGGGTCTGAACATCCTGATCGCGGGCGGCACGGGCTCGGGCAAGACGACCCTGCTGAACAACCTGTCGAGCTTCATTCCGGACGACGAGCGGATCGTGACCATCGAGGACGCGGCGGAGTTGCAGCTCCGGCAGCCGCACGTCGTGCGCCTGGAGACGCGCCCGGCAAACATCGAAGGCAAGGGGCGGATCACGATCCGCGACCTGCTGATTAACGCCTTGCGAATGCGGCCCGACCGAATCGTGGTGGGCGAATGCCGCGGCGGCGAGACGCTCGACATGCTCCAGGCGATGAACACCGGCCACGAGGGCTCGATGACGACGATCCACGCCAACACCACGCGTGACGCCGTGCAGCGCGTGGAGACGATGGTCATGATGGCCGGGTTCGAGTTGTCGGCCCGGGCCATCCGCCAGCAGTTCGCGTCCGCCATCAACTTGATCGTGCAGGCCGCGCGCCTGACCGGCGGCCCGCGCAAGATCATCGCCATCACCGAGGTGCAGGGCATGGAGGGGGACGTGGTCACGATGCAGGACATCTTCAAGTTCGAGCAGGACGGGGTAAACGGGAAGGGCGAGGCGTACGGGCGCATGGTGGCGACGGGCGTGCGGCCGAGCTTCCTGGAGCGCGTCCAGGCCGCCGGCGCGACTGTCAATCCGGACTGGTTTGTCGGCCGCGATCTGATTGTCGAGTCGGCCGAACAGGAGCCGACATGATCCCCCACGTGCTGGCGCTCGAGACCCCGGCGCTGCTCAAATCCATACTGTTCCTGGGGCTGCCGCTGGCCGGGTCGCTGCTGTTGGCCTACGGCGTGTATAACGCCGCCTTCGACCTGCGCCGCGGAGCGCGCAAGAAGATCATTGACCGGCTGAAAGGGGGCTGGGCCGGGCACAAGAAACAGGACGATCTCGATTTCGCGGATTTCCGCAAGCGCACGGTTGAAGCGGTCGGCTTTCTCGCCAAGGCGTTCGCCAAGTGGAGCTTCACCGCCCGCTTCCAGCGGGCCCTGGATCAGGCCAACATCCCCTGGTCGGCCGCCCAGACGCTGGTGAACCTGACAGCGATCACCAGCGCGCTGCTGGCCGGCCTGTTCGTCCTCCGCGTGTCGCCACTGGTCACGTTTGGCGTCGCCGCGGGGGCCTTCATCCTGCCGATCGCCTATCTCTTCCGTCGCCGCAAGAAACGCCTCAAGAAGTTGGCCGAGCAGTTGCCGGACGTATTCGAGTTGCTCAGCCAGGCGCTGCGGGCCGGACATTCGCTGGCCAGCGGCATGCAACTGATCGCGAAGCAACTGCCGGATCCGGCCGGGACGGAATTTGGGCGCGTCTTCCACGAACAGAACCTGGGGGTGAAGATCGACGACGCGCTGCGGAACCTGGCCGAGCGCGTCGACGTGCTCGACGTGCGGTTCTTCGTGACCGCCGTGCTGATCCAGCGGCAGGTCGGCGGGGACCTGGCGGAGGTGCTCGACAAGATCGGATCGGTGATCCGCGAGCGCATCAAGCTCTTCGGCACCGTCCAGGCGCTCACGGCCGAAGGCCGGCTGTCGGGTTACGTGCTGCTGGCGCTGCCCCTGTTGGTCTTCCTCGCCATGCTGAAGGTCAACTCGGAGTACGCGATGATGCTGCTCACCGATCCCATCGGCAAGCTCATGCTGGCCGCGGCGATCGTGATGCAACTCATGGGCTGGATGATGATCAAGAAGATCGTGAACATCAAAGTGTAGGGACGAATCCCGGGAAGCCACGCGCGAGTGCCGAGTATGGATACGAACCTGATTACGCTGATCGTGCTGACCATCCTTGCAGTCGGGCTCATCGCCTACAGCCTGCTGCCGCGGGCCGGAGAGGAGAAAGACGCCGTCAAGCGCCGCCTGTCGGGCCGGCGCGGCACGGACGAAGACGCGGAGTTGGCAAAGAAGGCCCGCGCCTCGGCCACCGACGACCTCGTGCGCCGGGCCACCCCGGTGCTTTCCCGGCTGATCATGCCCACGTCCTCGCAGGAGCATACGAATCTCCGCGTCAAGCTGGCCAACGGCGGCTACCGGCAGCCACAGGCCCAGACGCTCTTCCTGGCCAGCAAGTCCATCCTCGCGGTGTGCGGCCTGATCCTGTCGCTGGTGGCCGGTTTCGCCAGCCATCTCGCCCTGCCTATGGCCCTCGGATTGGGCGCTTTCTGCACGGGCGCCGGGATGATGCTGCCCGACCTGTGGCTGGCGCTCATGACCAGCGGACGCAAGACCAAGATCCGCTACGGGCTGCCGGACACGCTCGACCTGTTGGTGGTCTCGGTCGAGTCTGGCTTGGCCCTGGATGGGGCGATCAAACGCGTCGGCGAGGAGATGGCACCGGTGCACCCCGAGCTGTCGGAGGAAATGCGCATCGCGACGATGGAATGCCAGATGGGTCTGCCCCGCGGCGAGGCGCTCGAGAACATGGCCCGCCGCAGCGGCGTGGACGAGGTCCGCAGTCTGGTGTCGATCATCACGCAGGCGGAGAAGTTCGGGACGAGCGTGGCCAAGGCGTTGCGCAACCAGGCGGAGTCGCTGCGGACGAAACGCCGCCAGCAGGCCGAGGAGCGGGCCCAGAAGACCGCGGTCAAGCTCATGATCCCACTGGTGCTGTTCATCTTCCCCGCCATGTTCGTAGTCCTCGGCGGCCCGGCCGTGCTGAACGTGGTCAAGCAGATGAAGAGCAATCCGGGGCTGGGTTGGTAGCGGCGGCGGGTCGGATAATAGGGCCGCCGGCGGGGCGGGATGGCAAGGATGCCAAGAGTGCCAAGGTGTGTACCCCCCCCTTGGCACACTTCGATTCTGGGCGATTCCAAAAGCGTATTATAGGACTGCCGCATCGAGGTTGGCATTCTTGGGCGGATCGAGGCGGGATGCGATTATTATAGGACGATGGCGGCGCTCGGATAAGCTAACAGCTTTCAGCTTCCAGCCGGGAAGCGGCGGTGGGAAAGCGAACTGGTAAACAGGAAACAGGAGACGAGAAGCGGGAGACCGGGAAAGTCCGGGGAAGAGGGGCCGAGGGATCGAGGGGCCAAGGGGTCAAGGGGCGAGGCTCGGCTCTCAGCTATCAGCTCTCAGGCGTCAGCCGGTGCGGGGGAAGGCAGAAGGCTGAGGTGGGAACGTCGGGGGGGCGGGGCGGGGAGGATGTCAGCTTCCAGCTTTAGTCAAGCGGCGTCATGTGTGAATTCGCCGGCTCTCGCACCACGCCAGAAACCGACGCACGGCGTTGCGGTGGGCCCACTCGGTGCGCGGGCTGTCGATGCCGGAGAAAAACTCCTCGTAGGCGAAGCGAGCGTTTCCGCCGCCGGCCTGGATGATGGCCGGGGCCTCGGGCTGCCCTGGGCGGGCTATTTCATGGGGCGTGTACGGGACGATTTCGCTACTCATCGGGCCGACCTCCCTGCCGGTCGTTTTAGTGCATGATAACATCCTTTATCATGCACGAAAGGGAATGCCAAGGGCCGAAGGTAAGGCGCTATCCACGGGGAGCCTCCACGTCTTCGGGATGAACGCCAGCCTGTTCGAGCAACTCATAGAGCCTGCCAATCGTTGTACGGCCCTGGGCCTCAGGTGCCCGCCCCGAAGCACGCGGCCGTTCCCGACAAAAGGTGAATAGCGCGCGCTTTTTCGCACGCGAGAAAGCGACAAAGAAGCCGCGAGTTTCCTCGGCTTCACTGTTTTTGAACCCCCACAAAGCCGAATCCTCAAGCCCCACGAAGACGACCGTGTGATATTCAAGGCCCTTACTCTTGTGCATCGTCATAATCGGGACGGAGTCGGCTCCTTCAAGGCCGTCGAGGGCGTCGGACCACTCGCGGTCTTCCAGGTATCCGGCGAGTGCCTTTGCGAGTTGGCTGAGTGTGTCGCTTAAGAACGTGCCTTGGCCATACTGCGGATAGGCGGCGGCAAGTGCCTCGTGGGTTAGAAATTGGACGATACGTTCCACGACCTTCGTAGCCCCGGCTTCGTCCTTGGCGGCCTTGAGAATCTCCTCGCGAAGTGATTTTACGGCCGTGCTCAAACGTCGCTCATCGTGACGAGCACCCGCCTGATACTCGATATCACCTGAATCCGAAAGAAACTCCAGGATAATTGTGCGGGCGTCGCCAGCTTGGGCTTGCGTAGCGAGTCTCAGCATGGCGAGAACCAGCGGCGTAACTGGCTCCGCAAGCAAGTCTTGAAGCTCAGACTCAATCCTGGCCTCAACCTTGCCTTCAAGAAGGTCGCGAAGTAACTCGGTGTAATCCGCGGGGCGGTTTCGGGTCAAAACGCAGATATCACGCGGCACAAGACCTTCGACCGTGACCCAACGCTCAATTGCCGCGGCCAAGTACTTCGCTTCCGCCTTGTGGTCATCGAAAACGAGCACGCGGCACTCACCGGGTCCATCTGCTCCGTTGTCAATTGCGACGGGTGGCACGGCTTCGGGGTCTATCGCCTTCGTCAAGTGACCGAGTATCCGGACGAGTTCCGGGGCGGCCCGGTAGTTATTCGCCAGCCGCAAGACCTCGGCCTTGAAATCCTTATGGAACTCGCCAAATACGCCGTCCAATGCTCCAGCCCAACCCATGATTCGTTGCTTGTTGTCGCCGACCGCGGTCAGCACCGAGCTTGTGCCCATGAAGGCAGTTTTCGTTAACGCATACTGGATGCCGGTGGTGTCTTGGAACTCGTCAAGAAAGACGTACGCATACGATGCCTGCAACGCCCTCAGAATCTTCGGATTCGCACGAAGGAGCACCTCCGCTATACGACCGAGCATCTGGAAATTGACGGCGGACTTGCCGCCGTGGTGAAGCAAGAACGACCACAAGCTCGCAACTGCGGCTTGTTGCGTTGTTTGGGGTGACTGAGGGACCAACGGCAGCGGCTTCCCGATGAACTCCGTGATGTAGAGCCGCTCAGTGGTTAGCGATGCGATTTGTGCAGGTGATAGGCCGCCCTCGTTAGCAGGAATTTGCTCAAGCCACTGGCGTGTTTTTCGCTCGCTGATGTCGAAGTTAATCGCGTAATTCGCAGCCGGTCGCCACGAAAGTGGCACCGCTCGTCGAAAGCGGTCAACTAAGCTCTTCGCGAACGCGTCGAACGTAAGCGAATCAAAGCGGCTTGCAAGCTCGGGGCCGCAGCGTAGCCGTACTCTGTCGCGAAGATTCTTCGCCGCATCCCTCTTGAAGCTAATCGCAAGAATTCGCTGCGGCTTTCGGCAAAGCGATGTTTCAAGGAGAAAACACGCTCGCTGAGCTAATAGCTCGGTCTTTCCAGCTCCGGGACCGGCGACCACCACAACGTTGGTTTCCGAACGTACCGCTTCGTCAGCCGCCTTCTCAAGGCTCTTAACGCCTTGCGGCTTCCAAGTCGCCACGTCGATGCTACGTCGCATCCGGTTCCTCCGCGGCAGCTACCTGAAGCTTCTCCTTCATCCGTGAGACAAGCCGACGGAGAACTGGCGGACAGTCTTTCTTGAGTTTCTCGGGCTCGATATCAGCCAATGCGGCGACGTGAGTTACCGGCTTGCTCCGGCCCAAAAACAGGTAAGCGTACCACGGGAACTCAGCACGCTCCTTGGGCGTGTATGTGCTGCCGTCACCTCCAGCTTTCTTAAGCACCGCACGAACCGCCTCCTCCTTGCCGGAATCATCCTTCGCCATCGAAGGCCCACGGCCGCTCTCAACAGAAGCGTGGTACTCTTCAGGAAATGCCATTAGCATCAAAAGGTCCAGGTCGAGAGGTTTGGAGGCAAACACGTCAAACGTCTCAAGCATCTCCAGCCAGCCCGCCATTACCTTCTCATCGTGTTTGCAGTCGTGCATTTTCTGGAGTTGGTCGTCGGGGAGAATGGTGTCGCCGCCCTTGGCGTCTCGAACAGTGAGTAGCTCTTTGTTTGGAATGCCTATCGCAAGTAGCTCCATAATCGCGTACTTGATTCGGCCCCAGCCGCCACCGTAACGCTCGGTGTCGAGGTCCAAGAGAGTCACGTATGGAATCTTAAGAGTGCTCAGCAATCGCCACATGTGATTCACATGACGGCCACCAAGCGGCACAATCGAGACGAAGCTGCGGTCAATGGGCATGCCGCGGGCATCCGCAACGCGAGGTAGCACAATCTCTTCGCTGTCACCCTCGCCCAATACGACCAAGCGAGCGAAATAGAGTTCCGGGTGAGCTTTGACGGCCTCGCGGATGAACTTGTGAGCTTCGTCCGATTTTGTAGGCAGCTTAATCCGACGAACAATCGACGTTCGCGTTGCTGGGTCCAGCCGAGTGTGCCGGACTTCTTCCGGCTCAACTCGATACATTATCGAGGGCGAATGGCTGGCAAGTAGAACCTGACCACGCGGGGACTTCGCGAGTTTGCGAAGCATCTCCATTATGCGGCCAAGATAATGAGGCGAGATGTGATTCTCGGGCTCCTCGACCGCGAAGATGGTCAGTGAGGGCGGGTCAAGCCGGTCAAGGTCGAACGCCAGTTCTTCTGTAGACGCTTTCAGAGCGGCCTCTTCGATTTCAAACGCCGTAGCTACCAGCGTCAAGTAGAAAAGGGACCGCTGTCCATCGCTAAGCCGCTCAAGCGGATGCTCTTCACCGGCCGGTGAAGGCGAGAAGACGGCTTCAACATGACGAAGAACTTCCTCGAAGCGGTTGCTCACCGGCCGCAAAGACACGCCACTGTATGCCGTCGCGTCGTGCAGGAGCGTCCAGTTATTTGTCAACGCGGCCTGAATCGAATCGACGCCCGCTTCCTGCCCGAACGCCTCTCTAATCGTACCGGATGACTTTTCAACCTCCTGCTTTACGGCGTCTGACCACTTAGCTGCCGAGAAGAGGCGAGCCATCACCGAACCTGAGGTCTGACGCATCTGACGCAAGGGGTCCCGTGCGGCCGGAATATAGTGAACGTGAATTCGCGAGCGGTCGCTTGCCCGCATCTCATGCTTCGTTTCCTCTTCTGCGGAGTCGGGGTCAGGTGTTATCCAGTAGGTGTGCTGTTCAACATCACCTTCGGGCACGTTACTGGCAGTCCAGGTGCCTTCAAGTCGGACCCGGCAAAATGGCGTCTCTCCCGCGTCCAAAACGACCATGTGACGGAAGCAATCCGCGACGGCGTCAAGCTTCTCGCTCGGCTCTTTGCCCTCCGAGTCGAGCTCGGGAAACACGAGCTTAACCTCGATTGTCAGAGTTACTTCTTTGACGGGAGCGGCGTCCTCGGCCACGACATGCGGACAATGAAAGTCGTCGGGTTTGAGCTCACGCTCGGGGGCGGATGTTCCAAAAAGCCGCTGCAACGCGACGAGGACAGCGGTCTTCCCCGAGCCGTTGCCGCCGACAAACGCGGTTAGGTCGCGTAGCTTGATGGTGGTCGGCTTAGGCCCGAAACAGCGGAAGTTCGTGAGCGTCATTTCGGAGATTCGCATGCTGCGATCTTCGTCCTTTTGGCCGTTACTGTCGAGCCGCCCGAGCCCGTTTCCGGTTCTTCGCTCACAGTGACCGGGCCGGCTCCACGGCTTCGCCGGCTGCTATGCCCGAAGACACCGCTCGCCTTGTGCCCTGCCGTATAATACGCATCCTGTTTATTTCTTGCGCTCGATCCAGCGGGTTCTGCAGAGCGACCGGATTCGCTCGGGGGTGAGGGCATTCCAGGCGGCGGAAGCTTCGGCCAGCAGGTTGTCGTAAT
>Ga0182017_10001303_pt1 | contig 19337 bp, 18 predicted proteins | sample 712E3DmetaG_FD_120492 | JGI IMG/M metagenome (GOLD analysis project Ga0182017, IMG submission 120492) | Permafrost microbial communities from Stordalen Mire, Sweden - 712E3D metaG | ecosystem: Environmental > Terrestrial > Soil > Wetlands > Permafrost | place: Sweden: Stordalen | collected... | reverse complement strand
GCCCTGGACGGCACACCCAACAAGGGCAAGCTCGGCGCCAACGCGATCCTCGGTGTATCGCTCGCGGCGGCCCACGCGTCGGCCGCGTCATACGGCATGCCGCTCTACCGCTACCTCGGCGGCGTCGGAGCGCGCACTGTGCCGGTCCCGTTCTTCAACATCCTCAATGGCGGCAAGCACGCCCGCAACTCGACGGACTTCCAGGAGTTCATGGTCGCCCCGGTCGGCGTCGACACGTTCGCCGAGGCGCTTCGGGCAGGGTCGGAGGTCTTCCACGCACTCAAGTCGATCCTGGCCGATGAAGGCTTCGCGACCAGTCAGGGCGATGAGGGCGGTTTCGCGCCGTCGCTGCCGTCGAACGAGGCCGCTGTCGAAGTCATCCTGCGCGCGATCGAAAAGGCCGGATACAAGCCGGGCGAACAGGTCGCTATCGCGCTCGATCCCGCGACCAGCTCGATCCTGGTAGAAGGAACCGGCGTCGAAGGCGTCACTGGCCAATACCGTCTCGAGCGCGAAGGTCGAACCCTCGACTCAGGCCAGATGATCGACCTCTGGGAGAAGTGGCTCGCCAAGTATCCGATCGTGCTGCTCGAAGACGGCCTCGCCGAGGATGACTGGGCAGGCTGGGTCGAGCTCACCAAGCGCCTCGGCACCAAGGTGGAGCTCGTCGGTGACGACATCGTCGTGACCAACCCGAAGCTCATAGCTCGGGCGATCCGCGAGAAGGCGATGAACGCGGTCCTTATCAAGCTCAACCAGATCGGGACGCTGACCGAAACGATCGAAGCCGTCGACATGGCTCAGAAGGTCGGCTGGAATGCTTTCATCAGCCATCGATCGGGTGAGACCGAGGACACGACGATCGCCGATTTCGTCGTCGCCATGGGCACAGGTCAGATCAAGACCGGCGCCCCGTCGCGCTCCGAACGAGTGGCCAAATACAACCGCCTGCTCCGAATTGAAGAGGAGCTGGGTGCAGGCGCCCTCTTCGCGGGCGGCGCTCGATGGACAGGCCGGCGGTAGGCCAATCGACCTCGAACAGGCCGGACCCATGAGCGAGCCGACCCGGATCTGTCCGTCTTGTTACGGGTTCAACCGTTGGTCTGCCGACCGCTGCCAGGCGTGCGGCGCGACGCTCGAGAACGACGACGATCTCGACAGCCGGCTGATCTGGGCGCTCGGCCACCCGGACACCGCCACGGCAATGCGCGCTGCCGACGCGCTCGCCGCTCGACAAACGAAAGAGGCCATCGGGCCGCTCGCGGACCTTTTGGATCGAGTCGACGATCCCTATCGATCGGCCGCGGCAGCCCGCGCACTCGTCGCCTTTGCGGGTGACCCGGAGGCCGACGCCGCGCTAGATCGAGCTGCGGCCCATCCCTCCGTCGTGGTCCGGTCCGCACTCCGGCGAGATGGCGGCGATCAGCCGGAGCAGGGACTGCCGTGAGTCTCAACGAGAGCCAGCAAAGAGCCGTGGCCGTGGCGGTGCGACAGCTCGAGGAGCGGCTGGGCCGCATCGAGGACATCATCGAGCGCGACGAATCCGGCGCCCTCTTTCACCGCTCTCGACCGAATTGGTCCCGCGACGAGACCGAGCGTGTCGGCGCAATCCTGGCCGAATTGCGCGCCACGATCGCGTCAGTCGCCGAGGCGCACGAGCTTCCCGCCGAAGAACGTGATCCGGGCCGGGAGATCGCCGGATTGCTGAGGGTCTCCTGGGAGAGCCTGGCCGAAGTGGACAGCCGTCGGCTTCGGTCCTACGGTCGAGTGGATCCCGGTCTTCGCGTCACGCTGGATCCCGCGCTCGAAAGAATGATGGCGCTTGTCTCGGCGATGGAGGAGATAGCCGTCGGAGTCGGCGCGGAGGACGACGCTCCGCCTGAGGTCGGCTGCCCTTGAGATCAGGCTCAGCGTCGGCCTGTCCGCAGGACGGTCGCCAGCCGTGCTCTGGCGCCGGCCGACAGATCTGTCGTTTCGAGCTGCCGTACCACCTCGGCTATGTCGTATTTCCGTCGCACGAGGGACACGTCGCCATCCTCCCAGACGGCATAGCTCGCCTGTGGGATGCCGTCGCGTGGCTGGCCCACGCTCCCCGGATTCACGACGGTCTTGGCCCCGAACTGGAGCGCGAACGGCAAATGAGTGTGGCCAACCAGAAGCCACTCGGCGTCCGTGAGGGAGAGTTCGGTCGACCAGTGCTCGGACGCCTCAGGGAAGAGGTACGGGTGGAGTGGATCCGCTGGCGTCGCATGCACAGCGAGGAAGGCTGCCCCGCCAAATGAAAAACTTGCCGTGAGTGGCAACGCCGCCAAATAGCCAATGTCCGCCTGGGATAGCCGGGAGCGAGTCCAAGAGGCAGTCTCCTCCGCGACCCAGGCAAGTGATCCCCCGGCGAAGGTGGGGCCGTTCGAGGCAACCGCGTCATCGTGGTTCCCGCGCACGGCATAGGTGGCATATTCGCGCACCCACTTGATGGTGGCTTCCGGATCGGGTCCGTAGTCAACCAGATCGCCCAGCACCACCACCGCGTCGGCCTCCTGGGAAACCTGTTCCAGCGCCGCCGCGTTGGCGTGAAGGTCGCTTACGATCAGCAGTCGCATACCGGGCACCCCGCTGATGGGCGGGCCGTGGGCGGAGTCAGATCCCCGCCCCCAGCTCTCCGTGTCTAGGCGACGGCTTCCTCATCGTCAGCCGCGTCTGCTTCCGCGGTCGCTTGCGCCGAGGCGGGCGCCCATCGCTGGCCGCCGCTGTCGCTGACACCGAAGCCGCTGAAACCGTGGGGCAGACCGTCGGCGTCGGCGCCAGCGATTCGTGACGGGCGAGCGACTTCGCCCTGGCCCTCGCCAACCCACTGACTCAGGTTCCACTTCGCCGTCGGCGTCTCCGCCTCGATGATCGTGGTCCTGGTCCCCTGGTTGTCGCCGGCCCACTGGTGGCGATTCCATCCGAGGTGTGTCATGAGATTCCTCTCTCTGTTCCTTGGCCACTTGGCGCGCGCCGCGCCGCCTGGTTGTCGTCCGAACTCCCGAGCGTCATTCGGCGCGGGGCTGAAACCAAGGAGAGGTCTCCGGGGGTACAAAAAAGGCTCCTGGAGACATCTCCAGAAGCCATCACCCGCTTGAACGGGATTACGCGAGCTTCATCGCGTGTCTGCAACACTACACCATTGTGGCCGAAGCGCATAGGGAGTTAGCCGCACATGCCGCGTTCGCTCGCGCGCCTCGCCACTTATCGTTTGACGACTAGCGCCGCCGGGTCCTACGCTTGGCGGCAACGGCGATGGCGTCCGCCGAGACGTGCAGCATGATGCGTCTGAACCGCCCGCAAGGGCTAATGGCTCCTAGGTCACCCGAGACCTGGGAGCTTTTTTGTAGCCTGCATACGGAGGCGGTGTGGACAACGTCTACCTTATGGCTGCTGGCTGGATGGCCATCGCCCTGGCGGCCAGCCTCGTGTCGATCCGGCTCGGTGTGTCGGTTGCGCTGATCGAGATCGGCTTCGGCGTTATCGCGGGCAACTTCGGTGGTCTCCACACGTCGCCCTGGATCGACTTCCTCGCGACATTCGGTTCGGGACTGCTGACCTTCCTCGCGGGCGCCGAGATCGACCCGGAGTCGCTGCGTCGGCACCTCAAGATGAGCCTGACCATTGGCGTGGTCTCCTTCGTCGTCCCGTTCGTCTGCGCCTTTGCGTTCGCCTACTACGTCGCAGGCTGGGACCTCCATGCCGCAGAGATCGCCGGCATCGCGCTGTCGACTACCTCGGTTGCCGTGGTCTACGCGGTCATGGTCGAGTCCGGGCTTGCGGAAGTGGAACTGGGCAAGACGATCCTGGCGGCTTGCTTCGTCACCGACCTCGGGACCGTGCTCGCCTTGGGCGTACTCTTCGCGAGCTTCAGCCCGCTCCTCTTGCTGTTCATGGCGGTCACGGCCGTCTCCCTTTTCTTCTTACCGCGCTGGCTCCGTTGGCTGGTCGGGACGGTCCCCAACCGAGTCTCCGAGCCCGAGATCAAGTTCATCTTCCTTGTGCTTTTCCTGCTCGGAGGGTTGGCGACCCAAGCCGGAAGCGAGGCGGTCCTGCCTGCCTATCTCGTTGGCCTGGCCGTCGCCGGCGTCTTCGTGCGTGACCGAGTCCTTGTCAACCGGATGAGGGCGATCGCGTTCTCACTCCTGACGCCCTTCTATTTCATCAAAGCCGGGTTGTATGTCTCGCTCCCGGCCGTTGCCGCGGGGGCCGCTCTCATCGCGGCGTTCCTTGGCGTGAAGCTCGCTGCGAAGGGGATCGGGGTCTGGCCAACGGCCAAGGCCTTCGGCATGCCTGTCCGCGAGGCCAACTACACGACGCTTCTTATGGCGACCGGGCTCACTTTCGGCACAATCTCGGCCCTATATGGGCTCACCAATCACATCATCGACCAGGCCGCCTACACGATCCTGGTGACGACCGTCATCCTCAGCGCGGTAGTGCCGACGCTGATCGCTACGACGTTCTTTGCCCCGCGCACCCGTTCGGAACTCGAGGCCGAAGAGGTCGATGCGACCGAGGAGATCGACGCCGGGCCGGTTATCCACCGCACTCCGCACCCCGCGCCGGAGGCCGAATGACCTACCTGGCGATTTCGATAGGCGCGGTTCTCGGAGCCAATACCCGATTCCTGATCGGCGGTTGGATCAGCGAACGCCTCGGATCCGCCTTTCCCTTTTCGACTTTCTTCATCAACGTGAGTGGTTCGCTCGTCATCGGGATCGTGCTCGGGCTGGCGTCTGACCGGATCATGCCTTGGTGGTGGAGGCCCGGCATCGCGGTGGGCTTCCTGGGTTCCTACACCACGTTCTCGACTTTCAGCTACGAGACGCTCAATCTCATCAGCGAGGGCAGTTATGTGCCCGCCCTGGCCAACATGGGCGGAAGCATCGCCGCCGCCCTGCTGGGTGTATTCGCAGGAGTTGCGATCGCTAGGCTCATCTAGGGAGGTCGGGTCGATGCAGCAATACAGCCGCGGAACAAGGGTCCAGATCTTTTGCGGCGAGACTGATCAGGTCAACCACCGACCCCTGTACCAGGCCATCCTCGAGTACCTCCGCAAAGAAGGGGCGGCAGGGGCGACGGTGACGCGCGGGATTGCCGGATTCGGGAGAGCGAGCCTGATCCAGACGGCGGCAATCCTTCGTCTCTCGATGGACCTGCCGGTTGTAATCACCTGGGTCGACGCCCCCGAACGAGTCGAGCGGCTACTGCCGGGTGTCCAGCGACTCGCCGCCAGCGGCGTGATCACAGTGGACGAGGTCGGCATCGCCTCGTACGGCGAACGCGCGGTCGGCAAAATGCGTTTCGATCTGCAAGTCCGTGATGTGATGACACACGACGTTCAGTCGATAAGAGCCGACGCACCAACTCGCGCGGCGGTCGAGGCTCTGATTGGGCAGGCTTTCCGAGCTCTGCCTGTGGTCGATGACGTCGGGCATCTCGTCGGCCTCGTAAGCAACGGCAATCTCGTGGAGAGAGGCGGACTCGAAGCCCGCGTCGAGCTGCTCAACGTCATGGGTGAGAGAGACCGCGAGCAGTACCTCAAGCGCCTGCCGGATCGCCCGGTGTCGGCGGTGATGACGGCGAACCCTGTGACCGCGGCACCCACGGCCACCCTTGCGGACGTGACGCGCTTGCTCAGCGAGCGGCATCAGAAACGTCTTCCGGTTGTCGAGCCGGACGGCCACCTCGTCGGCATCATTTCGCGAGCCGACGTGCTCCGGGCCGTGGCCGAGGCATTCCCCGGCCACGAGCGAGCGACCGCGGCGCCTTTGCCGTCGATCCGCGCGGCCCGCGATGTCATGCGGACCGATGCGCCTGTCGTTTCCGTCGGAGCGGAGTTGCCGCAGGTCGTCGATGCCGTCTGCTCCACTCGGCTAAACCGGGCGATCGTCGTGGATGAGGGGAAACGCGTCGTCGGTGTCCTGAGCGACGCAGCCGTTCTGCAAGCGTTGGGATCCGCTGGGGGCGGCGTGGTGGGCGCTCTGATGCGCGGCGTCGGGATCTCCAATGCTCCCAAGGTCGCGGCGCATGACCTCATGGTCACGCCCACTTATGCGGTTGGGCCCAACGCGCCGCTCTCCGAAGTGGCGCGGGTGATGACCCAGCACCATCGCAAGATCGTGCCCGTCGTCGATGCCGCGGAGCGCCTTCTCGGCATCATCGACCGCGCGGACCTGCTCAATGCGACCCACGGGGCGCTGCTCGAACTGGCGTCGGTAGGGGTTGTCGACGAGGACGAGTGAGATGACTCGCCGCGAAACCGAGCGGAAACTCGCCGCCGAGCTCGAGGCGCACGACAACGTAGACATCGCCCTCTCCGAGGAACTCTTCAAGGGCGGCTGCCCGCTCTGCCGCCATCGAGTCGTCCAGGGCGGGCGCTTCCTCCGATCTCTGGTGTACGAGGGCGTCAACGACGTTGGCTTCCGCAAGGTCCTCGAACGCTCGCGCGGCTTCTGCGAGCGGCACACAGTGGCGCTCTACGAAGCGGATCGCGATGAGATGGGTGGCGCCCTCGGCGCGGCGATCCTCCTCGAGTCCGTGCTTCGCCACCGACTTGCAGAACTCGCCAGCGCGGGCGTTGAGTTGAACCGAATCAATCGGCAGCGTCTTGATCTAGCAGCGGTCGCGGCCGATTGCCCGGTTTGCGCCGCCGAGGATGACGGCGTCAAGCAAGCTATCGAGCGGCTTCTGCTTCGTCTGGACAATGACCGCTGGCGCGAGGCGCTCGCGAACTCGACCCTCTGTCTCGCCGACACGGTTCGCCTGGCGCGGGCGGCGGCGATCGACGAGAAGCGTCTGGCAAGTGTCCAGCCGGTCCTGGAACGACAGCTCGCGAGGTTGAGCAAGCTTCGAGAGGCCCTGGAAGCCTTCGCCCACGACAGCACATACGACCGCCAGCATCATCTGACCCGCGAGCAGCACGTATCAGCCGCCCAGGCGACCGAAGTCCTCGGCGGGCGCGAGGGCTGGGAGTGGCGCCACGGCCGCGACAAGGTGGCCGAAAGCGACGGCGAGCCGTCCGAGTAGCCACTTGGGCCGGGACGCGATAGCATGAGCGTCAGTTGAACGCGCGATGAAGCTCGCGCAGTTTCCCGCTCACGCGGGTGATGGCTTCTGGACTTCTGGTCCGGAGGCCATCTTTGTTTTTGGAGGCCACGCTATGGACGCAACGGTCTCGTCCCGGGCTCGACACGTCTTTCACCATTCGGCAGGTGCGGTCGTGATCGACGAGGGGACGTGTCTTCTGATACGACGCGGTCATGAATGGGCTTTTCCGAAAGGGCACATCGAACAAGGCGAAGGCCCCGGAGACGCTGCCCGCCGCGAGGTCCGCGAGGAGACGGGCATCGAGATTGCTCTCGATGTGGGGCTCGGGTTCACTCGATACGAGTTCAAGAGCAACAAGGGCACGCGGAATCGGAAGCAGGTCGACTGGTTCCTGGCCCGTCGCGTCGGCGGCGCGATCGCACATGAACCGATCTTCGCTGAGGCGAAATTCGTGAGCCTAGACGAGGCGTTGCGTCTGCTTACACACGAAGCCGATCGGGGAATCCTGGAGAAAGCGATCGAGCGATTGGAGACTGGCCAGGCAGAGCCTGCCATGCCCGACCGTTGACTCCGAAGGCGCCGGCCCTCCATCTGGCCCTGGTCGAGGTGGAGGAGGCGCTCGGTCCGGGTCTGGACTACGCCCGCGACTCCGAGCGAGGTGGCATCCGCGTCGCCGGCGCGCGGGGCGGAGGCTTGTGGCTCGGCGCGGACCGCGGGTTCCTCGTGGATTCCGACAATGGACACGGCCGAGTGGTGCCCGTGCTCGTCGCTTTGCCGGCGTCGAGCTTCGTCGGGGCTCGGATCGAAGTCGAGTTGGTCGGCGGCTACTCCGATGCGTCCGGCCTGGTCCTGGTGGCTCGCCTGCCGGGCGCCTCGATTCCGATCCATGCCGCTCTCCGGACCGTGGGCCGCATTTCGCCAGATGCCGAGTGGATCGACGCTCGTCACGCTTCGGACCGCGCATCCACTGCCCGCCGGGCGTTTCGCGAGCGCCGGGGTCGCGGCCGCATCGTCGGCGGGCTGGCCTGGCGGCCGCCCGAGGGCTTGTCGCACGACTTGCTTCGGGCGGGCGGCGTCTACAGCCAGGCAGAGAGTTCGCTCGATCGACTCCCTCCTCGGTTCCTGCGTGGCCTCGAAGGAATGCTCGATTCCGACGAGCGCCTGCACTACTCGATAGAGCGACCGTGGCAAACGGACGCCGGGCTACTCACCCGCGTCCGCGGCGGGCGCGATCACCGTTCGGGGCTCCTGCTCCTGACCGACCGCCAGATCCTGTGGTTCATCGACCACTCCAACCCCAACTCGTATCTCTTCGATTGGGGAGTGGACTTGGACATGATGCCGGTCGAGCAGCTGACGGGCGTTCGGGTCGAGGATGGGCGCGATGCCCTACGGCTTGTGCTCCAGACGCCTGGCGGGCGACACCACGTGACCCTCCCGGTCGAGATGGAGGCCGACGCCCGGGCGTTCGAATCGCTAGCGTTGAGCTTCCTGCCCGAGCGCAACCACGGCCGTATGCGACGGATCTACACGGCCGAGGCCATCGAATTCGTCGAGGAGACGGCCGAGCGGTTTCACCAGCTCGATGAGGCGCGAGCCCTCCAGGAGACGGCCAGGCGCGAGGCAGGGGATTTGTTGGCCTTCGTCTACAGCCCAAGACGCGAAGGTCAGGCCCACGCCGTCGGACTCTGGCTCAGCCCGTCAACGGTTGGTGTGGTTGGCCCCAGGCCGGAGCGCCTTGCCATCGGCGAACTGCGAAGCGTCGGCGTGGTCCTCTCGCCACTAATTGCCAGGGTCAGCCTTCGGGGCACCGAACGAACCCTGACATTCACTTACCCCGCGCCGCTGGCCGCCCATGGGGCCGCACTCGTCCGGCTCCTGCGCCGGCTCTGGGCGAATAGCCAGCCTGGCGCCCGCTAAAGGCCGGGCGCCGCCGCCTCAGCGACTTCCTCGGCGTCGAATATGCGGCGATAGAGGTCCACGCCGTGGCTCGTCGGGAGCGGTTCGCCCTCGACCAGCCGGAATGTTCGCCGGCCGTCGGGCAGGCGCTCAGCACGCAAGAATTCGGCGTCTGCCCGTCCCTCTGCCCAGAGCGAATGCGCCAGTTCGTACATGTGGGTGACGTAGGCGACCTTGACGCCGGAGTCCAGGAGAGCGTGGACGAGTTGTCCCGCGATCTCGGCGCCCTCGCGCTCGTTGGTGGAGGCGAAGGACTCGTTGAAGAGCACGAGCGCGCCCGGCCCCACCGAGTCGACCACGGCGCTCGCCCGGCTCAACTCCTCGTCGAACTTGCCACGGGTCATAGTCGCGTCTTCCTCCCGGCGGTAATGGGTGAAGACGCCGGTGACCAGGTTGGCCCGAAAGGCGTCCGCGGCGACGAACATGCCGCTCTGCATCATCAACTGGGCCAGGCCCAGGGCCCGCAGGAACGTGGACTTGCCGCCGCGGTTGGCGCCCGTGATGACCAGGAGCGACTTGCCCGCGAGATCGACGTCGCTCGCCACAACGGGCGCAACTCCCGCGATACACAGGCAGGGGTCATACAGGCCGCGAGCGGTGAGATCTGTTACGCCGGCTCCGATCGGATCCGGGAAGCAGCGCGATTGACCCTGCCGGTCCAGCAGGTCGTGAAGGTTCAGACAGGCAAGGTAGAAGCCCAACTCGAACCGAAGCATCTCGAAGAAGCTCTTGATGTGATCGGCGGAACGGCCGAGCGCGACCGCTGCGAGGGCGATACCGCGAGCCCGCAGCTCGCCGAGCGCCTGCGTGCCGCCTTCGTCGCGTGGATCAATGCTGAACTCGTATCCCGTGCGGTCGCCGAGGATTCGCTCCCGTAGCCTCAGCCGGTGCGGCCGTCGCAGAACATATCCGGTCCCTACGTTGCCGTCGCCCAGCCTGGCGCTCATAAGGACACCCTCGTTGCGATCCAGGCGCCGCAGGTGACGCTCGACGCCGGCGAGGTACTCGTCGCCGACCTCGGCGGCAAGCGAGTCGAAGAGAGTCCGGAACCCAACCGACTTGAACTGGTCGCCCGCGGAGTCGCAGGTGGCGCGAAGTCGCCGCAGATACTCGACGAAGATCTGGAGAACCCGCACCGACCGCGACAGCAGAGCGTCAGGCCGGTCGTCCATTCCGAAGCCCCACTCATGCTTTTCTCGCTCGATAGCCTCCACCGCGATGGCGTAGATCTCCCGGACGGTGCCCGGATTCCGAATGACATCGGCCAGCACAGCTTGCCGGTAACGGATGTCGGCCACATCGTCGAGTGGAGCGAAGATGATGCTTCGTGCCGTGGCGAGCAGGAATCGATCGCCGGCCGCCATGGCTCCGAGCACCGACTCGAGGGCGAGGTCGGCGGTCAGATCGGCCTCGTTGGCGGGGCGCGGCGAGGCAGGGTCGAAGTCGCGGTCGCGGAACAGAAGGTGGGCCTTCATCGCGCGACCCGCTCACGAACGGACTCATACGTGATCGAGTACTTCTCGGCGAGCGCCTGGGCGTAGGCGAGCCCGTCGGCCGGCCGCCGCACGATCTTGTGAGTGCGGCTGGTCAGGTCGTCGGGGTCGACCGTCGCCACCATGCTTACCGTCTGCGGCCCGAGGCGCGACAGCTCGTCGAGGAAGGTTACGCACACACCGATCGAGCCGCGCGCCATCAGCTCGCCTATAACCTTTCTACTGATGAAGAGGGCGTCGTCCACGGTCGTGGAACTGAGGCTTTCGTTGAGGATCACCACGCTTGCCTCGGTGGCCGAATCCGTGATCTGGTGGAGTCGCAGCAGGTCGTCCTCGAGCTTGCCGGTGAGGTCCTCGGCCCGCTCCTCGCGATCGAAATGCGTGTGGATCCGGTCGAAGAGCCGCAGGCGCGCGGACACTCCGGGAACCGGCAGTCCCAGACTCGCGAGGTAGTGGAGCTGTCCGAACATGCGGGCGAAGGTCGTCTTGCCGCCCTGGTTGGGACCGGTGACGACGAGTATCCGCTCGCTGCCTCGAAGTTCGAAGTCGTTGGGTACGGGCTTGTTGCCATCCATCGCGAGCTTGAGGGCAAGCGCCAGGTCGAACGCCTCATGTGCCTCGACATCACCGTGGCCACTGACCTCGGGATAGCAGAAGGGGAGTCCCGCGGAACGCAGCGGCGAAATGAGGTCCAGGTAGGCGAGGTAGAACCGCACCTCCCGATCGAACCGGGCTACCGTCGCGTCTACGAACCCGGCATGCTGTTCGCCGAACTGCTCCAGGGCGGTGAACGCGTCGGGGTGCAGGCGGGCAACTCTCTCGACTATCTCCGCGTCGACCCGCGTCATGTATGCCGTCGGAAACCGGAAACCGCGCTGCTTGACCACGCCCTGGGCGAATCGAGCGAAGGTCTCTTCCAGTTCGGCACCGTAGTCGGCCTCGTCACGGAAGGGCAGGACCCTGACTCGCAGGCCATCGATCCGGACGCTGTATCTCACGCCGTCGAGGCCAGCTCGCACACGGCCGGCGTCCTCTGCCAGCCGATGGAAGCCGTCCGAGTTCGCGTATGCCGCCAGGTAGTCGCGGAGCGAACAGAGTCCCCTCGATCGGATGCCCGGTCTGTTGAGGACGTCTCCGAGTACTCGGACAGCCTCTCCGTATGCGCCGGCCGCATCCACCAGCCAACGAAGACTCTGGTACCGGTGAGCGGACCGATCGGCGTTGGCGAGGCCGCGGACTCGGGCCATCCGCTCGCCGAAGGCCTTGACCGCTTCTGCCAGGGCCGGATCCTCGAGATCCTCACAGACCTCCTGCCGGTATCGGATGGTGTGGGCTTGGGCCTGGGGCTCGGCGAACATCGCCCTCAGGTCTTTGTCGTCGCGACCCGGCGCGGCCTTATCGATGACCTGATCGAGGTTGAGGTCGGCAAAGACGTCGGCCTTGTCCCAACCGCTCGCCTCAGCCGGCTGATCGCCCTCGAACAAGACGCTTCGAAACACTTCTTGGCCAGACCTCGCCATCGCCAGAGCCGCGGGCAAAACAAAAGGCTCCTAGAGAGATCTCTAGAAGCCATCACCCGCTGAGCGGGATATCACGCGAGCTTCATCGCGCCACCCCGACTATAGGCTCCGATGTCCAATCCGTCATCCGAGGGTTGGCGTCTGGCGCGCGGTGTGCCTGCCGACCGACCAGTTTGGGCGTCGCACTGGAAACATGGGAACGCCAATTGCCGAGGAAGCGGCGTTTGTGACAACTGTGACAGCAGCCGTCACAAACGCCCGCGGACGCCGGATTTGGGACATTCAGGTCGGTCGGCTCAGGATCACCCTCGAACGGGCAGGTCCAGGGAAGCCCGGGGAAACGACTGGCAAGGGCCAAAACGAGCGTGGGAAGGGGCGCCGCGAAGGCTACCTACTCGAATGGTCGGGGCGAGAGGGCTAGAGGCCGAGATAACAATCTAGAGCTGCAAGGCGAAGGCCTGGTTGCGAGCACGGCCTACCCGCCAGCCCGGTTCAACATTGCTGAACGTTTAGGCCTCTCATTCGGCCCACGTTCCTTGGCTGTAGTAGAGGCCTCGCCCGATCACGTGGTGCAAAAGGCGTAGCTGCTCGTCGTCAACCGTGATCCACGAGCCGCGCGACTTGGCTAGCTCCTTAAGCGTGTAGCGCGTCGGACGCTGCTCCTGACCGAGTTGCCGGGGGAGGTGCTTGTGTAGCTCGTACGCCAGTATGTCAGCGGCCTGTAGGGGCGTCACGAGCTTCTTGTCTTCGAAGCCCAGGGAGAGGAGACGCAGCGCTCGCCGCTGGTTCTCATCCGCGTAGTTGTCTTGAAACATCTTCGCGGTCTGGCCTTTTCCGAGCGCACCTGCCTCCATGAGATAGGCGACGTAAGGATCGCCGGGTAGGCGAGCGACCCACTTCGCAACCTCCGTGAAGAGCATCGTCGCGGCCGCCCCGTAGGGACCACCCGACTTCCGCCTGATTGCTCCCGGTCGAAGGTCGGGCTCGCGAGGCGGAGCATCGCCAGGTCGCGGCGCACCCGGAGCGGCAATTCCCGGTGCCAACCACTCCGTATTCGGTCCAGGAGGGATCTCATTCTCGGAAAAGATCGCGTCGTACTGGTACAGAGGGAACACGATGCCAAAGCTGCCAAGAACATGGCGATGGATGATCCCGAGTAGGCGGCTGATTCGTTCGCGTCGCAACTCCTCTGGCCAGTTGTAACCCTTGAGCCGATTCTCGAACGAGGTCATGTGAAAGAAGGGCAGGCCAAAGTCCGTTAGGGCAGCCTCCCATTCGACTTGGAACGCACCCCACTCGTCAGCCTTGCCGAGAAAGCCACCGATCGAAAAGGCCCGTGAGCCCTTGTGCGTACCGCTTTCATCGAAGTAGCCGTAGATGTTCATGTGGCTACCCGCCGACGCTCTCTGAGTCGGCGTCGGTGTCGTCAGGCTTCTTGAAGTACTTGGCTCGGGTCCACCCGAAGCAGTCGTTCTCGAAGAGGCCGATGTTGGCATCCACGGTCGCTTCCATGAAGAAGAGCCTCTCCGAAAGTGGGAGGTACAGCCACGGCACCTGCGTCCGCTTTCGCGCCATTTCCAAGATATCGGGCTCGATAGCAGTTTGGGCGTTCGCTTGGACATGGTCACGCGCCGACGCCGGAATGACCTTGAACCGGGCTACTACTGCCTCACCTTCTCCATCCCCACCAGTTTCGATGAATACAAACGGGTCTACATCCTCAAAGAGGATGGCGCCCTCCCCGTTGAAGTCGACGATGGGGTCGCTCTCTGTGACGTGGGCGCCGACGATCTGCAACTGACGGTGCCGATCGAGCCGGGACAAGTGGTTGACCCAGTAAATGGGCGTGTGCGTGGGCTCCCGCCCGTTCGCGTAAGGCTGCATGTCTTTCATCCAGAGTCGGTGTTTCTCGGCGAGTGGCTTGATGCGGTCGTGGTTCTGAACAAACAGCCTGTCCGACTCGTAGATAGGAAACTGGATCTTGGCCTCATTTGGCGGCGGGTCACACTTCGCGTTGAAGATGGCGATTGCATAGGCCGTGTAGTCGAGAGCGGCCCGGAGGTTGTAGAGCCATTCGCCAAGTTCGATGGCAATGGCGGCCGGCGGCGGGTAGAACTGTCGAATGGAGAGCGTCCCGTTCCCATCGTCATCTATGTGGAGCCAGGGACCGTAGGGCTCATGATCAGTGAGCCAGGTCGCCCATTCACGCGCTGCTGCCTCGCGGTGGGTCTTTGCGCGCCGCATGCGCTCCCAGACCCCATCGAAGGCTTCCGAGGCATCCATGGTCCGATTATGCGCCAAGCGCCTATGCCAGCCGCCACGTATGAGTGGCGCCAGCCTTGCCACTCACTAGACTTGAGCAGTCGAGCCGAGCGCAGTGGCCCGGCGCGTTGCACCTGCACAGCTTGGGAGACGAGAGTGAGCAGTCCGCTGGCTCCGACGTTCCAGTTCGAGGAGGGCGAGCCTCGAATAGGTTGGGACGCTTACTCAATGGCGCTACGCAAGCAGTGGAAGAACCTCCTTCAGCGCCAGGATGTCCACGAGCCGCAGGTGCAGTCGTTTCTGGAAATGCATCCTTGTCTAGTCCCTGTTGCACGCGAACGGGGCCAGAAGATGGGACATCACGGTTCCGTGCACGAGGTCATGTACAGCACAACCGTGCTACCTGGTTCGAATCTACGACCAGATTTCATGCGAATCCTGAAGGACAGTAGCTGCATCCATCTGCACCTCGTTGAGATCGAAGACCCGAAGAAGCCACTCTTTACGAAGGCCGGCGAAATGTCAGCCTCGTACAAGCAGGCCCGGAAGCAACTGACCGATTGGCAGAGGTGGTTCGCTGACACCAGCAACAGAGCCAAGCTGCTGCGCATAGTTGGCCTCGACGCCGACTACAACCATTTCGACATGAGGCTCCACAGAATCCTGCTGTATGGCCGGCGCGATGCAATCGCGAACAGCCCACGGGGCAATGAGTCTCGCATCGATGAAGCTGACGGTGTGGTGACCATGTCCTACGACCACCTCAGTCCGAAGGAGGATGCCCGCCAGGACGTGACCGTCGAACTGCGCGACGGGAGGCAGATAGTGAAGTACGTGCCCCCGACGTTCGGTCTAGGGCCGCAAATGATGGACTTGCTCGATCGCCTCGAAGGATGGGACGGTGCAATCGCCGACAGCGACGCCGTATCGGACGCGAGGAAGCGGTTCCTGCTGAGGCGGATTCCTTACTGGCGGGAAGTCGAGAGGACTACAACTGGCACTGCCCCCATTGTGGAGGTGGGAGGGGATGACGATGACTATGAGTGAGGCTAGCCGTCGTTCCGCTCCCACCGATCGGCCCTCTGGACTTGAGGCCGAGATAGCAAGCTGACCCCAACCCAGAGCGGCAATCCAGCCACCAACGGCGCACCTGAGCAGTTAGCGAAACACGGTCTCGGGGTCCGGCACCGTGACCGAGGTCAGGCCCGGTATTGGCCGGATGCCGGCCAGTTCGAGCGGCCCGCGTCGTGGCTCAATGTCGATTCGAACGGACTATCCTCTCCGTGTCTACCAGATAACAGGGGGCGCAAACGTGGATCTCCCGACCGTCTCGGCCGCTGTGCAAGCGGTGTCCGCGGTTGCCATCGTCTGTTTGACGGTATGGCTTTCCAAGACCGCAAGGACAGCCCTCAAGACTTCGCAGGTTCAGGCTCAGGCTGCGGACAAGACCGTCGCAGAGATGAGGAAGGACGGTCATCTAGCGTCGGTACCAATGCTCGCAATCACACCTCAGCCCCTTGTCTCGCCTGAGCGTAACCGCATTCTCGGGTCGCTAAGGTTCGCCAACGCGAGCTCGACTCCAGCGCTCAATGTTCGAGTTCGGCTCTCAGAGGCTCTGGGCCTAGGCTTCCCCCGACTGACGATGATCGAGGAGAACGCGGGTGCGATTACTGTGATCGCCCCTGGCGCGAATGACGTGGAGATGCCCTTGGACTTCAGCAAGTTCAGTCAAGCTGAGGCGCCAAACCTTCAGAGGCCATGGGTAATCATCGAGGTCACGTATAGAGGACTCCTGGGGGCACAAGTCATCCAGAAGTGGTATTGGGAGCCCTTGGATTGGAACCCCGAACCAACACATAACCTCGGTGAGAAGCTGGTTCTGTTCGAGATGATCGGCTCAAGCGGTGCCGAAGGCGAAATACGCGACATAGAGCTGAGCCTCGGAACCTTAGTATGGCCGTCGTTCCTGGAATGGCCCGCGGGAATGTCCCAGCCTCCGATGCTCAATCCGAGCGGCGTTCCCTGGCTGAGACGGCTTGCAAGACGTAAACCCCCTACGCGGTAGGCGGAGCCGGCCCTTACGTCAGTATTCTGTTTCCTCACGGGAGGGCTCAGCCTCCGTCCTGATGAGGTCTTGGCACGACGGAAGAGGAGGACATCGCATCACGTATGACCTCCCGCGCGACGTAGCGAAGAACTGGCGTGATGTCCCGGCAGGCCTGAACATCACTCAGGTAGTCAGGGACACGGACATCCTCGCCCGGTGTGATATGGGCGATGGCGTTTCGGATCGAGTCGCTCACTGACTTCTTGACGCTGTCGAAGGTCATTCCGAGATACGGGTCGAAGGCGTCGCGTACCCAGTGTGTCATCGGGGGCAGGTCATTCGGGTCGGTGGGGATTCGTTTCAACAGCGGGTCTGGTCCAACCGCGCCGCCGCTTCGCGAAGAAGCCCGCGCCTGTTTGGTGTGGAAGCTGGACACGCCCTCGATGACCTTGTAGAAACACAGGGCCTGATACAGGGGCGAGTTCGAGTTCAACCCTTCCCTGTACACGGCGAGAAACGGCCTGATTTCCGGGGTCGACAGCCCTTCCATCCGGGAAACTGGTTGTACGGCCCCGATGATGGTCGCCCCGATCCGGCGAGTTTGGGTCGCCTTTTCAGTCAACAGAACGGCGACTACTTCAACCGCTGCATCTGCCGCAAAGGCCATCCCGCTGACTACCGGCATGATTTGGTCGTGCGCATCCGTCTCGGCCGTCGCGAAACTATCGGCGGTGACTTCTAGCTGAATCCGGGCAAGCCGGCGCTCGGCGTTGGCAACAATCCGCGCCTCGCTTGAGGCTCCATCCTGCGCCGCCAGGGATATGCGCTGATCGGAACCCTCCAACAGCGAGTCTCCCCCAGCTGCAAGGGCGGCAAAGTCGAGACTCAGCGCTACGCTGCTCACGCCCGGGACACCCAGAACGAAGACGACCTCGTAACGCCCCACAGATCCGGACGGCGGCCCTGCTTCTCCGTCGGCAAACACGGGCACGATCGTGATCTGGTTGTACTCGGTTACCCTCGGTCGCGGGATCTCGCCCACCACGAACTGTTTGCCGCGAGCGTTACGCGGAGCGGCGTGTGCCGCACGAGGCGTTCGACTCCGACCCTTCTGCCGCTTGCTCGTTGCGCTCAAGCTGGACTCCATTAGTGCTGGGCGACAGATCCGGCCAAATGGCGAGCCGCACCGCTGACCTTCCGCCGATCCCAGCATATCGAGCGCGCGCAGAACCAATGTCAACCTGGTGCTGGCCTGGTCTACAGCGAGGCTGACAAGAGAACCTTGCACGGCCGTCAAGACACGTCCGGCACTGTCGGCCGGTGTTCGGTTCCTTGCGTCAGGGCTAGCCACAGCTGTCAGCTACGGCGGCTACAACTCGGCCCCGTTTAGGATGTCGTTGCCGCAGCCAGTCACACCGGCTCCCAAGACCAAGACCCGCCTGTCCAACAGCAGACTTGCAATGAGGCCGATGTTGTTGCCCGAGTGCAAATTCCTCGCCAGCGCCGGGTCAACAACTCGCAAACGTGAGAACGAGGTCGCTGCCGGCGTCAGTCGCGTGGACCGGCCACAAGCGGCCTGCCGATAGGGGAGATCAGCTCGCGTCCCTGATTGCGTGCGTTGCCGACATCAGCACCGACCGGGATCGCCTCGAGCAGATCGTCGGGAGCCGGACACAGCAATGATCGCAGCGCGGCGGTGTCTCCAAACGATGGGTCGAGCCAGGCATCGAGAGCACCCTCGGCTATGACCACGGGCATCCGATCGTGGATCTGGCTCATCAGTCCGTTGGGACTCGTCGTGAGGATCGTCGTGGTCCGGAGTGGCTCATCGACGTGTCGGGCGACGTCGGGATCGTGCCACGTCGTCCAGAGCCCTCCAAGGGCCAGCGGGCGCCCGTCGATCCGCCGGATGTAGAAGGCCTGGCGCGGACCGTGGACGCCGCTGCGCCATTCATAGAAGCCCTCGGCGGGCACAACCAATCGGTGCCGTTCGAGCAGGCCGTGGAAAGCCGGCCGCTCGACGACAGACTCGGACCGCGCGTTGAACAGGCGCGTTGGAGCCGCTTTGTCCTTCGGCGTCCACGACGGGACCAGGCCCCAGATAAACGGAGCGACCGCACGCCGCCGATCGGGTCGCTCGACGACCGCGGCTACTCGCTGTGTTGGGGCGACGTTGTAGTGGCCGCCCGGGTCCTCGAACAGGGGCTCGGCGGCAAAGATGGCCGCGATCTCGCTGACCGGTCGCTGCTGGACGAATCTTCCGCACATACGTTCACATTGTGCCACGTGCGACGCTTGCCGATCCCGGCCAGAGAGCTTTTTCCGCGCGGGATGCGGGATCAGGCGTCCGCCCCTGAGACGAAGAAGAGCCGGCCGCTGAGGGGGTAGCGGCCGGCTCACGGGACCGACTGCCGAGGGGGAGGCAGCCGGGCGTTGGTTTCCAGTATCGCCGATCGGGCAAGGCGTCGTAGCCGCTGTGCGACCCGGCTGTGGCGCCTCCGCCAACGAACGCGAGCTGAGCTGACAGACAGAGCTGAGGCCGTGGCTGTCAAGGCATGTCGTGTCAATGTCAAGGGACTGACTGATGACAGCGAACAAACACACGCTGTGCTCCCCCGGCCGATTTTGTACGCCATGTCGTACGCAACAGGTCTTGCACAGGAGGCGGGCGTGCGGTAGCGTCTGGTCATGACGCATGTGGTTGGTTCCAAAGAGATACGACCGAGGTTCAGCGATTGTCTGGCTTGGGTGAAGGCTGGCGACGAAGTCGTCGTCCTGGTCTACGGGCAGCCGGCCGGGCTGCTCCGGGCGGTTCGAGCCGACGACATCGGCGCACGCGTGCCCAGCACGCTGGTACGCGACCGACTGAGCGACGTGATGCGGAGGGCTCGTAAGAGGTCCCTGCTGGTGACCTGGTATGGGCGGGCGTTCGCGGTGCTACAGGCGCCCCCAAAGGGATTTGAATTCAGGGAGGACATT
>Ga0182017_10001302_pt1 | contig 19338 bp, 12 predicted proteins | sample 712E3DmetaG_FD_120492 | JGI IMG/M metagenome (GOLD analysis project Ga0182017, IMG submission 120492) | Permafrost microbial communities from Stordalen Mire, Sweden - 712E3D metaG | ecosystem: Environmental > Terrestrial > Soil > Wetlands > Permafrost | place: Sweden: Stordalen | collected... | reverse complement strand
TGTCGAAGTAGTTGACACCTTCAACTTCATAAGAGAACGGATCCTTTTCCTTACAGAACAAACCACTTCCTTCTATGATATATGCAAAAACAGTGTGGCCGGATAGAGTACGATGAGAAAATTCGGAATGGGGCGGAACAGTAACATCAAGATATTCGGGATCAGTTACGATATCCCGCACAGAACCTACGGTACTATTTACTTTGCCCGCTATGACTTTAATGGTCACTCCTCCAACGGTAACCGAGGAAATTTCTTTGGCAAGAATACCTCGATATCGTGGGTCCATCATTTTATGGGATGCAGGAAGGTTCGCCCAAAGCTGAAAACCATACATGCGACCTTTCGAATCACCCTTAGGCATTTCCTGATGAATTATACCGCTACCGGCCGTCATCCATTGCACATCACCGGAACCAATCACGCCTTTATTGCCCATGCTATCGCCGTGTTCTACGTCTCCGGCAAGTACATACGTGATAGTCTCAATGCCGCGATGGGGATGCCATGGAAAGCCTTTGAGAAAATGTCGAGGTTCATCGGAACGGAAATCATCGAGCAAGAGGAATGGATCAAATAGAGGAACTTCACTATTACCGAACGCTCGATGCAGATGTACTCCAGCGCCTTCGATTGTAGGTTTACTCCTGATAACTTTCCGGATTTTTCTATTTTTTGCCATTACAATTTTCCCCTTTCGTATTCGGTATTATTATTTACCTAATCCTATCTGATTCATACAGGTTTGATTATCCCAGAACAATGATTCTTCTATCATAACACCATTTTTCCAACGTCCTATTGTGCACATCGGCAATTTGAATGTTTTACCGGTTGGCTTAATGTATTTTCCGCCTCCGATAGGCATCGGTTTCGTAAACGTTCCCTCCATGACACCAGTAACACACGTCCATTCTCCATTTTTGTCACCAAAGCGAATGGGATGTTGCTTGATTCGTGTATCCGGCGCATAGACGAACATCGCGCTGAGATCGGCAATGTGTCTATCGATTCCGGTAGTAAAGTGTCCATCCGGCCAGTTGACCTTAATGTCTTGTGAATGGCTTTCATGCAATCGCACCCAATCCTGGTTGCTAAACACGGTGTAGTCAAGTGTGTCAAAATTCTGGAGGTTTTTTTCCAAAATCAATTGACCTTCAGCAATCGCTTGCATTTTTGCCTGAGTCTCAGGAGAGTCTCCCTTCCCAGTACAACCCGTCAGCATGATCAAGGTCGTTGCAAAGACAAATATTGTGAACGGACTTACTACTTGTTTCATAGTATAACTCCTATGATTGATGAAATGTGAGATATGATCTCTATCAGACCACATGTATATTTTATGAACCTTTGATTTATTGCCTACTGTTGGCTAATTGGTTTTAGTGAGTTCTGTGTCCAGAATGATTTCAATATCTGGTGCTATGTGTAAAATATGATCACCGAATGTTTCAGCGTCATTAATGTGATAATCGAACCTATTAATCGTGAGCTTCGCTCTGAAACCTGTTCTGGTTTTTCCCCAAGGATCGGTAATTGTCTTATGATAGGTCACTTGAAACTCGACCATCTTGGTTATATCTTTGATGGTCAGGTAGCCGGAAAGGATATAATTACCATCCTTTTGTTTGCTGAAAGCCTCACTCTTGAAATTCATTTCGGGATACTTTTTGACATCAAAATAATTTTTAGATCTCAAATCGTTATCTCTCATATCAACGTTTGTGTTCACGCTCTTTGTCTGAACGGCGAAAATGATTTTCGCGTCTGAAAAATCTTCCTTGTCCGACAACATACTGCCATTAAATTCCATGAATTGACCCGCAACAATCGCCACGCCTAGGTGTTGTGCTTCGAATTTTACCGTTGTGTGGTTCTTATCGTTTATCCATTTTGTTGTTTGAGCAGAGAGAAAAGCAGGAAGTGTTGTCAATACGAAAATCAAGAATAATGATTTCCAAAATGTGTCTAGTGGCCAGCCATGACTGAAAACCACTGGTTCCACCAAGCCCCAGTCCTTGTAGTTGATTTCTGTATAATCTTTGGTGGTAATCGTGTTCATAAAAGAATTTCCTTATTCGTAATTCGAATTTACTTATCTCAAGTTATTAGTGTTATTATAAATTAAAAGCGGGAGTGTCTTCCCCCCGCCTTTAATCAATCGCTCGTTAATAATCAAGCATATTCAACGACTAATTCATTATCTACCGACCAGACACCCGGTGCGTTCCATGCTATCCGTGCGGCTTCGTCTTTTTCGTACCAAGAATCAACCGTACCGGTGAGAGTAGCCTTATGCCCAGAAGCTTTTACCGTAATGTTCCTATCGTTAATAGACCAGTTACGCCTCAGTGCACTTTCTATATCCATTTTTTCAATCCGGTCTTGTGCTTCGGATTTAATGGTGATATTGTTTCCTACACCAGTGACACCTAAAAGGTTTTTTACTGCATTTTTTACAGCATCCTTTTGATAATTCCATTCTAATTCTCCTGACAGTGTAACCCATCCTTTTTCGACTTTTGCCTTAATTTTATCAACAGGAATTTGCCAATTCCATTTCAACGCGTTTACTACTTCGGTTGCAATTTCATTATCATCTTTTTTTGCCCAACCGTTGTTAAATTTAACTTCAATCTTTTCAACGACTGCTTTTACACCTTCTACTTTTTTGGCCGCATCTTCAGCTTCCATCTTCTTGGGATAGCTGTCAACAGTCCCCGTAAGGGTAACTACACCATCTTTGACTGTAACGCCGATTTCTGCTGCATTCAATAGCGGTTCCCATTTTATTGCGTCTTGAACATTTTTTTGTATTTCTGCATTGTTTTTCATTTTCATTGTCCTTTATGGAATTTGATTAAAATAAGTCTTGTATTTTTGATCGTTGACAACAACGTATGACTCTATGGGAGATGATAATTCATAATCATAATGAATACCTCCTTGTATAAAAAGGTTTATTCCGATGAAATCGGCTATTTTCTAATTTGTCAAATGCCGGACATAGTTTATTTTCCGTTATGAAAAAGAGCTGTCTTCAATGAAGGATTATAGGCTTTACATTTGTCCGATTATCGCTTTGACCTCATTCTCCAACGCATGTATTTTGTCAAAATTGAATTTCTTCTTTGCATCTCTGAGTATCCAAAAGATAACCCCGCTCATAAGTGCGGCAAAAAAGCACCACACCGACGCAAGGTATTGCAAATAAAATAACGCTGTTACGAGAAACGATAAAGACATTAATATACCCAACAGATGCGTTCTTTTAATGCTCGAAACCAAAAGAGGAGCGACGGAACCAATAAAGTAGGTTATGAAAGCCAGCATAGTCCAGGAGTTGGGGAAATCGGTTTTATACTGAATATGATAACCCATGATGTGCGGGGTAACATGGAAAAACAATAAACAAAAAGTATAATACAAAAACACCGATACACCCATAACGAGCAGAACCCATAGTATCTTTTTTCTTTTTTTACTCTTTTCCATGAAGAGAACTGAAAGAGGGATCATCATTGGCCAAAGAACCTCAGCCATGATTAAAAATAGATGTGTACAGAATATTTGAATGGTAGCAAAGTGCGGATTTGGCAATGTTAACCATAAACAGCCTTCAGTAAATTGCTGCAGTCCAAAAAACAAAGGGATACTTGCAAAGACCAACTGGGAAGGTTTATGAACCTCCCTGACAGTCGCAACACCTATTACCGAAATGACAGCAGCGCCCGCAAAACTTGCATTTGCTGAAAAACACATGATATTCTTCTTTTATACGGATCAGATCTCTTAGTATAAAAATTTCTTTTATATACGCTATCGAAGAAACAAGCAAAGCGTAATAGTCCGAAAGGATGAAAGAGTAATTAATACTTTTTTGAGGGGCTGTTCTATACAAGGTAGATATTGAGGCTTTTCCATAAAATGGTCGATAATGTTCGAGACTTTATCAATCGCGCCGCTTGGATTACCCATAATAAGGTAAACAAGTGAGTCAGAATGGCACTCCTTCTTCTATCAGCGATTCGAGTTTTTGAATAAGCTGATTATTTTGTTCTACTACTCGTTCGGCAATATTACGAACAAAGCTGAACTTATTTGAATCATCCGTTCTGTTTGCATGAAAATCAGATATATTTTATCTTATTCGCATAATGAACGTGTTAGTTTGATCAGAGGCAGCTGCTAACACATTTGCTAACCCTTGACCTGTTTTTGGGGTTAAAAACATCTCCAAAGGTTTTGAATTCGACGTATTTTAGGCACCGGTGGTTTTTTCAAGTCTGGAACATCCCGTTGAAATCGGGAAATCTCGTTGGGGGGCACTGGGTTTATGAGTTTACCAATCAAATTGCTAACACTTTTTGCAAGCCTGTGAAAAAAGTTCAAATCTTACTAGGGGAACTCACATATTTAGTTAACTATTTGTCTGCTATATGTTCTTGTACTTACCATTATAGTAAATTGAGAAATGAACCAATTAAATTCCGTTGGAAAGATTTTGCAACACAGCGGTTTGTGATGTTGTCCATACCTGATCCGAAATATTTTTTCCTTATTAGGCTACCAATGCTTGATAATAAAAAACACTAACTTATCCTTGGCAATTAATCTTAGGCAGGTCAACCCTTGCTGTTTATTTTTTTGTCATAATTATGAGTCATCTCATACTCCAACTCCGGATCGATCTTCTGTTGTTCTATTTTCTTTTCTCGTTCCATCAATTCCTCGTGATGGGCCTGGAGATAGTCAAGCTCCTTCTTACCGTACGAAAGGCGGGTGATAATAACGAATAGGACCGGGACAATCAATATCGCAAGAGTCGAGGCTGCGAGCATACCGCCAAGAACGGTAAATCCAATGGTATTCCGCGCTACCGCGCCCGCTCCTGTTGCGAAAGCAAGCGGCATAACGCCTAAAATAAATGCCATGGAAGTCATAATAATGGGGCGTAACCGCAGCCTGACTGCTTCCAGCGTGGATTGGATAAGCTCTTCTCCTCGGTCGACACGCACCTTTGCGAACTCAACAATAAGAATAGCATTCTTTGCAGAGAGCCCTATCAAAGTTATGAGCCCTATCTGTGCGTACACATTGTTGGTAAGGCGCGGCGTGCATATCAGCATGAGAATGGCGCCAAATGCACTTATTGGCACCGGAAGCAAAACAGTAAGAGGCACCGACCAACTTTCGTAGAGTGCGGCCAGAAATAGAAATACAAACGTGATGGAGAAAATAAAAATATAGATTGTGGCCGACCCCGCTTTTATCTCTTCATAGCTCAATCCTGAAAACTCATACGTGTATCCATGCGGTAAGGCCTTTGCTGCTGTGGCTCTCAGGGCGTCTATTCCATCCCCGGTGCTGTATCCAGGCGGGGTGGATCCATCCACTTCTGCAGAGCGAAAAATATTGAAATGTGTTATCAGCGGCGGGGCTTCCGTTGCTTTGTAACTGACGAGCGTGCTAAAAGGCACCATCTCCCCTCGCTGGTTACGCACATAGTATTTATTAAGATCCGATATCAACGCACGATAGGTTGTATCTGCCTGCACAACAACATGGTACATACGGTCGTACAGCGTAAAGTTATTCACAAACAAACTACCCATATACGCTTGCATCGTTTTAAAGACATCTGCAATATTCACTCCCAGCTTTTCACATTTTTCACGATCCAGCGTAAGCTCATAGCTGGGCGTATGTGCACTATAATAACTAAATGCGGTCGATATTGCCGGATTCTTATGCGCCTCGGCTACGAATTTTTTGACGACAGATTCAAATGCATGAACATCATCGCTCGTGCTGCCCTGTTCGATTTGCATACTGAATCCCGCTGCCTGCCCTATGCCGCTAATGGGCGGGGGCGGAATAACTACTATATTGGCGTTGTCAATACCTGCGGCGGTAATGCGTTTTCTTAACACATCCATAATGCCAGGTATTTGTTCCTCCGGCTTTGTCCGTTCTTCCCATGGTTTAAGCATGCAAAAGATAGTACCGGAATTAGACGTGGTGCCGGAATTCAGTATGTTCAGACCAGATAAAGCCGAATAGTGATTCACGCCTGAGGTGGAGCCTACGATCTCCATAAGTTTCGTAATGACCGCTACGGATTGTGCAGTCGATGACCCTTCGGACATTTGATACGTAACGTACAGGCGTCCGCCATCTTCGGAAGGAATAAAACCCGATGGTTTCTTCTTGAATAACAAAACAGCCGCAACACAAATACAGATAAGCAAAATGACGATGTATCTTGACGCCTTGATGCTGCGCTTTACAGTTTGGACATAGTCATTTGTCAACGTTCCAAACCAATTATTGAAATGATAGAAAAACTTACCAAGCCATCGGGATTTTTTGTTTATATGTGATGGCTTGAGAAGGATCGTACAAAGTGCCGGTGTTAACGATAATGCAACGAAAGCAGATAATATCACCGATATCGCGATGGTAATGGCGAACTGCTGATACAAACGTCCTACAATGCCCGGTATAAAACCTACGGGTACGAAGACAGCTGCGAGGATAAGTGCAATGGCCACAACCGGTCCCGATATATCCTTCATGGCCCGGTAGGCGGCCTCTTTCGCGGACAAGTGGTACTCGTCGATATAATGCTGTATCGCTTCTACGACAATAATAGCATCGTCCACAACAATGCCGATGGCAAGCACAAAACCGAACATGGTAAGCGTGTTGATCGTAAACCCAAGCGGGATGAAAAAACAGAAGGTGCCTAAGATCGATACGGGAATGGCAAGAATAGGTATAAGTGTGGATCGCAGGTTCTGAAGAAACAAGAAGACGACGATGGCGACAAGACCCAGCGCTTTCAGCAATGTGCCGATGACTTCATTCATGGAAACTTTTATAATGGTAATTGATTCAAAAGGCACTTTATAATCAACATCGGCCGGAAACGAATTTTTCAGTTTCTCCAGCGTTGCGTAGACATTATTTGCCGTTTCTAGGGCGTTGCTTCCTGGAGTCTGGTATACCATCAGGATGGAAGCTCGTTTCCCATCGACAAATGAGTTGCTGGAAAATGTGAACTTACCCAATTCTACCCTTGCCACATCTTTAAGATAAACAAGATCACCGGTAGATGGGATCGTTTTAACGATAACTTTTTCGAAATCGGAGGTTTTTTTTAGCTGACCGTTAACAAGAATACCTAATTCAAATGTTTGTGTACTTTGTTGTGGGGGAGCACCTGCCGAGCCCGCTGCTACCTGCACATTCTGTGCATTGAGAGCGGAAATGACATCCTGAGGAGTCAAACCATGTGATGCCATTTTTTCGGGATTCATCCAGATACGCATGCTAAAATTGTCTGTTCGCGTATTAACATCGCCAACGCCTGGTACACGGAGCAAGGCATCTTCTATAAATACACTGGTGTAATTATCGAGAAACGTAATGCCGTGGGTTCCCTTCGGCGAGTAGATGGCTATCTGCATAAGTTGACTCGGATTGCGCGCTCGCACTGTAAGACCAAGGCGGCTTACATCGGAAGGCAACAAGGGAGCAGCGATTCCCACGCGGTTCTGAACATTTAATGCGGCAATATGAACATTGGTCCCAACCTTAAACGTTACATTGAGGCGCATCGCCCCGGTGTTGGTATTCGTGCTCTGCATGTATTCCATTCCAGGTGTACCATTTACCTGCTCTTCAACCGGAGTGGCCACCGTTTGTTCCACTGTTTGGGCATCCGCGCCTGTATACTGACCGCTTACTGAGACAGCAGGCGGTGTTATATTCGGATATTGATCAACGGCTAGGTTCGTTATACAGAGAATGCCCGATATCATCAACACAACAGATATAACGATAGCGGTGACCGGCCTTTTGATAAATGTATTAGCGATCATTCTTGAACGGGCTTATGGAGTTCGCGTGCTTTTTGCAAATCATATTCTAATTCGGGATCGATGTTCTGTTGTTCTACTCTTTTAGCTTTTTCCACCAATTCTTCATGGTGAGCCAGTAAATATTCGAGTTTCTGCCGGCCATACGACAGACGTGTGATAATGACGAAGAGCACCGGGACAATGAAAATAGCAAGAGTAGAGGCTGCCAACATTCCGCCGAGAACGGTGAACCCTATTGTTCTGCGCGCTATTGCTCCTGCTCCGTTGGAAAATACAAGAGGCAAAACGCCGAGGATAAATGCCATGGAGGTCATAACAATCGGCCGCAAGCGCAACCGTACTGCCTCCATGGTGGACTGGATAAGCTCTTCTCCCCTGTCAACACGCACCTTTGCAAATTCCACGATCAGGATAGCATTCTTCGCAGCAAGTCCTATGAGCGTGATGAGTCCTATTTGCGCATAAACATTGTCTGAAATGCTTGGGAGGAATGTCAATGTAAGGATGGCGCCGAAAGCGCCGATCGGTACTGCCAGTAATACCGAAAAAGGGACAGACCAGCTTTCGTAGAGTGCCGCGAGAAAAAGAAAGACGAATGTGATGGAGAAAGCGAAGATATAGACGGTCGTTGATCCTTCTTTGATTTCTTCATAACTTAATCCTGAATACTCGTAGTCGTACCCCTCCGGTAAAACTTTCTTCGCTACGTCTTTCAAAGCGTCAAGTGTTTGTGTGCTGCTATATCCTGCGGGAGATTCTCCATCAATTTCGGCAGACCGAAAAATATTAAAATGCGATATCAGCGGCGCGGCCTCTGTCGGCTCGTAACTAATTAATGTGCCAAGAGGGACCATTGCACCTGCCTGATTACGCACGTAATATTTATCGATGTCCGACACAACCGCACGGGACATCGTATCTGCCTGTATCACCACATGAAATGTACGGTTGTATGTCGTGAAATCATTTACATAGATACTCCCCATATACGCCTGGATTGTTGTGAACACATCCGCGACGTTCACTCCCAGCTTTTCACATTTTTCCCGATCGACCGTAAGATTATAATTAGGTGTGTGGGCAGAATAAAAACTATAAGCATGAGAAATGGCAGGATTATTATTTGCCTCGTCGACAAATCTGTTCACTACTTTTTCGAATGCGTGAATATCATCATTGGTATTACGCTGCTCTATCTGGAAGCTGAAACCGACCACGGATCCTACGCCTGGTATAGGTGAAGGCTGAATAACCTGAACATTAGCATTGGTAAGACCCGCCTCGGCAATACGTCTTTGCATTACACGGATGATACCGGGTACTTGTTCGCTTGATTTCGAACGGTCGTCCCATGGTTTAAGCTGGCAGTATATGGTGCCAGAATTTGAATTCGTTGCATTGGTCACAACATTCAAACCGGACAATGCAGCATAATGTCCCACGCCGGGAGTGGAGGTTATGACCGACATAAGCTTGCTCATAACTGCGACAGATTGGGCCGTAGAAAATGCAGGAGGTAACTGAAACGTAATGTAGAGATTCCCATCGTCTTCGGAGGGTATGAACCCCGTTGACTTGTTCTGAAATAAAAAAAAGGCTCCAAGGCAAATACAGAGAAGTACAACGACAATGTATCTTGATGCGTTGATGCTGCGCTTTACACCATCCGAGTATTTATCAGTCAGTTTCTCAAACCAGATATTAAAACGATGGAAAAACCGGCCCGTCCATCGAGATGTCGTATCGTTTTGTGATGGTTTGAGAAGGAGAGCACAAAGCGCCGGCGTCAGAGACAAGGCAATAAAAGCAGAAAGCATAACGGATATCGCAATCGTGATGGCAAACTGCTGGTACAATCGTCCAACGATACCCGGTATAAAACCTACAGGTACGAAGACTGCTGCGAGAATCAGCGCGATGGCCACAACGGGTGCCGATATATCTTTCATCGCCTGGTAGGTTGCCTCCTTTGCCGATAAGTGGAGATCATCGATATAATGCTGCACTGCTTCAACCACAATAATCGCATCGTCCACAACGATGCCGATGGCCAGCACAAAACCGAACATCGTGAGCGTGTTAATCGTAAATCCGAGCGGTATAAAAAAGCAAAACGTACCTAAGATCGACACAGGAATGGCAAGGACGGGGATCAGTGTGGATCGCAGGTTCTGAAGGAACAAGAAAACCACGATGGCGACAAGGCCCAGCGCTAACAGTAATGTGACCACAACTTCACTCATAGAGACTTTGACAACTGTCACTGATTCAAATGGTACTGTATAGTCAACGTCAGTTGGAAAAGTTTTTTTCAGTTGAGCCAGGACGTTGTAGATGCCTTTTGCTGTTTCCAGCGCATTGCTCCCCGGAGCCTGGTAAATAAGCAGGCAGGAAGCCCGCTTCCCATCCACAAATGAGTTACTGGAAAAAGTGAACTTGCCCAATTCCACTCTTGCCACATCTTTGAGATATACCAGTTCACCGGTGGATGGGTTTGTTTTAACAATGACATTTTCAAAATCCGAAACTTTACTGAGACGCCCATTGACGAGAATCCCTAATTCAAATGTCTGTGTTTTTTGCTGAGGGGGTACACCTGCCGATCCGGCTGCTACCTGTACATTTTGTGCATTCAACGAGGAAATGACGTCCGTGGGAGTTAAGCTATGTGATGCCATTTTCTCCGGATCCATCCAGATGCGCATACTGAAATCATCCGTAAATCTACTGATGCTGCCCACGCCGGGCACCCGGAGCAATGCATCCTGCACGAAAATGTTTGTATAATTATCGAGGAATGTGATGTCGTGTGTTCCTGCCGGTGCGAAAATAGCCACCATCATGAGCATACTGGGATTTAACGCCCGCACAGTAAGGCCAAGACGGCTCACTGCGGCTGGTAATAAAGGTGTCGCAATGCTGACTCGATTTTGAACATCCAATGTTGCAATATCAATGTCGGTTCCGATGCCAAACGTTACGTTCATCGACATTAAACCATTATTGGTATTATTGCTTTGCATGTACTCCATGCCCGGAGTACCGTTGACCTGTTGTTCAATAGGAGTGGCTACGGTTTGTTCAACGGTCAGCGCATCTGCCCCCGTAAATTGACCGTTGACCTGTACAACGGGCGGTGTGATTTGAGGATACTGTTCTATCGGTAAGTTAAGGATACAAATAATACCAGTGATCACCAAAACAACTGAAATGACAATAGCGGTGACTGGCCTTTTGATAAAGGTATTAGCGACCATAAGTTAATTCATTATCCAATAAAAAAATCATACGGTTCACACGAAAATTTATTGCGTACCCTGTCTGCTTCCGGTCCCCTCTCCCGATTGTGCAGAAGAACGATCTCCCGATGCGGCTATGGGCGAGCCATTATGCAGCGATTGTATTCCATCGGCAACTATGATGTCACCTTCTTTGATTCCATCTTTTATGATCACACTAGGTCCCAGTATAGCTCCAAGCTGCACTTTCTTTTGAAATGCAAATAAACGTGGATCCTTTGCCGCAGAGTGTTCTCCGATCGTATCGCCGCTGTTCGGCATAACGCTGTCTCGGGCAACATACACAAAATACTCGCCCATCTCTTCTACGACAGCCTTATTCGGTATGACCAATTGAGGAGCTGGATCCTGATTATGTACTCTTACAACACAACTCATGCCTGCCCGTAAAGAGGATTTCGGATTAGGAAAAAGGAGCCTGACTCTAATGGACCCCGTCTGAGGATTCACCGCCCTGTCGATGACAGAAAGTGTTCCTGTAAAGGAATACAGAGAATTGTTTGGCAATATAAGCGTGAACAAAGAATCAACTGACTGATGGCGAGTATTTTGAAGATTATTAAAAAAGGACAACTGTTTTTCGTTGATTAAGAAATCAACTCCCATCGGGTCATCGGAAGAGATGGTAATAAGGACCGTCTGACCTACTGTTACCAAATCTCCGAGTTTCACCTGACTGAATCCTATCGTTCCATCGAATGGAGCTGTGATGACGGAATATGCCAAATTTGTCCCCGCTGTTTTTAGTGCCTCCAATGCCGATTGATATGCATTTTTTGAATTTTCCAACGTGATCATCGCATGGTCATAAAGCTGTTTCGCAACTGCTTTATTGTTATTCAGATACTGATAGCGGTCTGCATCCTGTTGTGCTTGCCTTAAATTCCCCTCCGCAACTTTCACATTAGCTGTAGCCGTATTGTAGTTATCTTCGTAAATGCGGTCGTCAATATCGTACAACTTCTGTCCCTTTTCTACACGATTGCCTTCCTTAAAAAATATCCCGGTAATGTAGCCTTGTACTTCGGGGAGTAAGTTTACCTGGCTTAGTGCTACCGTTGTAGCCGTGTACCTGTCATAATAGGTAACCGGTTGCGCTTTCACGGTAAATAGATTTACCGGTACGGGCGGGGGAGGCAGTGGTTGTTTTTGTTTGCATGAACAAAGAACTAAGCAACCGATGAATGTTATACTTATAAACGCTCTATTCATATTACCGTCCAATGAAGTATTTTAATGAAGTGCATTAATAATGAGAAGGGATTTCACCCATCGCTTTTTCCAAATCTATTTTGCTCGACAGAAGCTTGAAGAGGGCGTCAATATAGCCTATTTCTGCGGTTATCAGATTTGATTCAGCCACAAGGAGATTCAGATAAGCGACCACTCCCTGATTGTACTGTAGCGAGACAATGTTGTAAACATTTTGTGCGCGCGATTTATTATCGTCCAGTAAATGTAAGTTATACAGGTTGCTTTTATAGTTGGCCAACGCCGATCTATACTCTGTGTAAATCTGCGATTTCAAAATCACCTCACCCCAATTTACAATCTGTTCCTGAAGTTTCGACCTCTGTATGTTTTCAATACGCGCAAAACCGGTGAATATTGGAAAATTGAGAGTCACTCCAAAATATGAGTAGGGGTAAGCGGTCCTAAAAAGGTTTGAGGATGTGGGACTTTCGTACTCATAAACATAATCGTAAAAAACGGAGACAGTAGGAAGAAATGAAAGTTCGGCGAACACTGTTTGTTGATGCTGTAATTCTTTTACCGTCTGAAGCTGTTGATACTCGATCCGGTTCTCGTACTGTAATTGCTTCGTGGTATCGGAATATATCTCCTGCATCATTTGCACCGTATCAAACATCACGTTAAAGTTTTGTTCCGGCGGACACCCTATGAGTTGTTTCAAGGCGGCATATTCCGGTGCGACGCTTTCAGTTTGCTGCTTCAGTTGTGCCTTTGAGTTATTGAGCGTGATAACTGCTTGTTCATAATCTGTTTCATCGACGATTCCTCCCACAAACTGGTTGTATGCATCCAAAATATTTCTGCCGAGGCGTGCGGTATCTTCTTTCAGTACATCGATCTCCTCAAGCGTCAGTAAGAGGTTATAAAATGATTTGCTGACAGATGAAACGATAAATATTCTCACGCTATCTGTAATTTGTTCAGCATGTTTTGTCAATAATGGCGCGCTCTTCGCGGCATACAAAAGCTGTGGTTCGAAAATTGTTTGCGATGCGGATAATCCTGGAATGGCGGTGTTGGCGATGCCGGTGCGTGTTGGAATCGGCGGCCATCCCGGGGCGACAGGGTTGGGTGTCAGTGTCGTTGGCAATTGATAATAGTGTATTAGGTTGCCCGATAAATTTATTTGCGGCAACCAGCCTGATAAATTTATTGCGTTGGTGGTTTTGGCAACATCAATATTCAGCATGGATTGATTCAGGGCTGGCTGGTTTTGCAATGCATAACGAATGCACTGTTCAAGCGTGAAATAGTGGACTGAATCAGATCTTTCAGCATTTTGGGAATAGGTGCAAATCGGTATCAGTTCAAAGATGGCAATGAAGAGAAATAATCGTTTTAATCTATCCATTGGTTCGATGACATTTATTGTAGAAAAATGATTTGATGCTCTACGATGTCTTTTATCGCAACCTAGTGGGAAATTGTTTATTCCTGTTTGTAATTTCACAAATAGCATTTTCATGCATTTGTTTTTATTGTGATAAAAATTGTGCTTCGTATCATTGGCTCATTTCCCTTATAAATTTCAGGTAATTATTCATTCAACTTGTGGTTCATCGCAATTGCATTCATGTCAATCTAATATTTCCGTCTTGGAGGATTTGAGAAACTCCCTGCGCTTCAATTTAATAGACACAAAATAAGACGCTTCAGTTTTGATTATGTTTCCTTCCGATTGGCGGACGAAATCGGGGAAATGTCGATTCTTCATTAATTTATATAGTTTCTGCTTCAAGGTTCTTTCTTTGGCCTAATTCGCGTTTAAGTTTGAACGTGCGAAATAACAGGTCGACCAGTCTATCTTATAGTTCTGAGTGTCTCATTAGTTTATCCTTCCTTGCGATTTTACGATTACGATTTGCAGATTTCATGTGGATCTACTTGTATGATAATGTAAAACTTTTTACATTTGATTTACAATCAACGTGTTGGTTTGATCAGAGGTAGCTGCTAACACTTGACCTGTTTTTGGGGGTAAAAACATCTCCAAATGTTTTGAATTCGACGTATTTTAGGCACCGGTGGGTTTATGAGTTTACCTCTTTAATTGCTAACACTTCTTGCACGCCTGGAACATATGTTTGAATCTTGTTAAATGCACGTCTCATCCAACACTTCCCGTACTACCTACAAAACGTTTTTGAGATCAAACGGTTTATAGAGAGAAGGCTGTACGCTTACTCTTAAAAATTCTACTTTCGTTTCCGGATCAAGAAATCCTGCCGCCAAAATCATGCGTTCCTTTGGACTTCTTTGTCTGATCTTTTAGTACACTTCCAATCCGGATATATTAGGCAATCCAAAATCGATAATTTTGATCGTCTACTCGTCATGCGATTTCACGCACGAAGCTGATTTTATTTGAACTAAAGTTTTTGAGGTGTTGATCACGTTCTGCTGCGTGTGAGGTTTGAATTTCTTTACTTGAATTTTGAATCCGAAATAACCACATTAGACTTATCAACAGTCATTGATGAGTTTACCCCAACATTAGAGGAGTAGCGGCCATGGCTAAAATGAGCATGTTTATAAAACTTTATCTTATCGCTCTACCAGTTTTTTTCGCCATCGATATGATATGGCTCGGGTTTTTTGCAAAAAGTTTCTATGCTCAACAAATCGGGTTTTTAATGAAACCCAATATAAACTGGATAGCGGCTATTTTCTTTTACCTGCTTTTTATCGTAGGTCTTGTGATTTTTGTGATTTCGCCGGCAATTGAGAAAAGCTCGTGGGTGTTCGCGCTTTTCTCTGGAGCTTTGTTCGGACTTATTACGTATGCGACATATGATCTGACCAACCTCGCTACCCTCAAGGACTGGCCACTTTTTGTTACCGTTGTTGACTTAGCTTGGGGTGCTGTACTTGCTTCTTCCGTTTCGATCGTCACGTATTTCATCGCGATCACATTCGGTAAATAAAACCTTTTTAGAGATGTATCCCACTTCTATATTGGAAACCTTCAGCCCTCTAGATTTGTTGTAATGGGCAAGAATGAAAAATGATTTCTAATTTGAAAGAGTATTATTACCTTTGCGCATTTGATGAGATTTAAACTTAGCACCAAACGTTTATGGAGAAAGCGAGTTTACTATGAGTATCGTTTTAAATAGTTTTGCTGCAATCTTGGTTATTGGTCTTTTCGCCGGCTGCAGCTCAGCGTTACCCAATAGAAATATTGTCGGTGAGGTATTCCCTACGGTCAAAGGAAAGAGCCTTGACGGTGTCGAGAATATATTGCCTGATGCATTCAAAGGGAATAAGGTTATTCTCATTCTTGGGTACGAACAGAATACCCAATTTGATGTGGATCGCTGGGGAATCGGATTTTTCACAGCAGACCTGCAACTTCCTCCAGTGTATGAAATTCCCACCATTCCTGGGCTTTTGCCTTCGCTTTTTAAGGAATCGATTGACAGCGGTATGCGGAGCGGCATCCCGAAAGAATCGTGGAAAGATGTAATTACTATTTATGGAAGTGATGGATCGGTATTAACAAAATGGACCGGTACTGAAATAGCCCGTAATTGCAGAGTACTATTATTGGATGAAAACGGAAAAGTCATGTGGATGCACGATAAGGGATACGGACTTCCGCCACTTAAATCATTAATGGATATTCTTAAAACATCTAGCAGTAAATAAATGGAATTATTTCAATTGTATTTGTTCAGTGGAGAATTAATCATCGCAATGATGACGGCACTGTGGGTATTAAGCCTCATTCTGAAGAACTCCAGTATCGTGGATATTTTTTGGGGAACAGGGTTTGTACTTATCAATTTTGCAGTATACTTATACTCTCAACAATCGACACAACAAGCTCTGGTAACGATTCTCGTCACGTTATGGGGATTGCGTCTTAGTATTCATATTTTTCTACGTAACCATCGTAAGCCGGAAGACTTCCGATATGCACAATGGAGAAAAGAACAAGGTTCACGATGGTGGTGGATTTCGTTTTTTAAGGTGTTCCTTCTTCAAGGCATCTTGATGTGGATTATTGCAGCTCCTTTGCTTGCCGTACAGACAGTTGCCAATGTTTCTTGACTCACCATAGTCAATGTTGTTGGTATTGCTGTTTGGGCAATTGGTTATTTCTTCGAAGTCGTAAGCGATTATCAGCTTGTCCGGTTTAAATCTAATGCTCAGCATCACGGGAAATTATTGACCAGTGGACTCTGGCACTATTCACGTCATCCGAATTATTTTGGCGATACAATGCAATGGTGGGGATTCTACATTCTTGCAACTGCTTCAGGATATTGGTGGACAATATTTTCTCCAGTCATTATGACACTCTTACTACTCCGTGTTTCCGGCGTGACATTATTAGAAAAAACCATGAAGACACGTCCCGGGTATGAAGAATATATTCGTACGACGAATGCATTTATCCCTTGGATTCCAAGGCACTCATAATAATGTCTATACAAAGAGAACCACTCCATTATCAATTTGTACGTATCGCAAAACAACAAAATAAAAAACTCGCGATTATCGATCGGGGATTGAATCGTAAGTTTACGTATAGCGGCACTCTGACTGCCTCCTTGATTCTTGCTGATAAGCTAAGGCGGATTGATGATACGTTAGTCGGCATTATGCTACCTACATCTGCAGGGGCAGCGATTGTTATTCTTGCTCTCCTTATTGTTGGAAAAACACCAGTCTTGCTAAATTACTCCACTGGAATCAGAACCAATGTGGAATATTCGCGGAAGAAATGTGATTTCGAGGCAGTGATCACTGCAAAAACATTACTGGATAAACTCAAAGCGCCGAAGCTTAAAGGTTTTATCTATATTGAGGATTTGCTTAACAGTGTTTCGCTCTTAGATAAAATCAAAGGAGCCTTCTTCGCCAGCCGTTCTGCTGATCGAATCCTTTCACGATTTTCTAATTCCGACATCAATTCCGCTGCAGCTATATTATTCACAACCGGAAGCGAACTAGAGCCGAAAGCTGTCCCGCTCTCACATCTCAATATTATCGCTAACCTCGAGGCGTTATCACAGATCTATCCTTTCGCAACTGATGATATTATGCTTGCAAGCCTTCCCTTCTTCCATATATTTGGCCTCGCTACGACTATGTGGCTTCCATTTCGCTTCGGCATGACGATAGTGACCTATGTAAATCCGATGGACTATAAAACCGTCTGCACAATCCTCCGTGAAGAACGTCCGACTTATCTTGTTGGGACGCCTTCATTTCTATCAGGCTATTTACATCATTCAAATCCTGGAGACTTCACATCGTTAAAACTCATCGTCACAGGTGCAGACAAATGTCCTGACTCACTGAGACGAGCATATAAAGAACAACATGGATTGACAATTTATGAGGGGTATGGTACGACTGAAACAAGTCCTATTATTACCGTCAACACTCCGGATCGATGCCGTCCTGGAAGTGTTGGGTGGGTTCTCCCAAAATCTCCAAATTCGTATGAAGCATTATGAAACAGGCAAAGAATGCGGGATTGGTGAGATGGGAAAAATATTCGTCAAAGGGGAAAGTGTTTTCTCCGGATACTTTGACGATTTTGAAGCGACCACACGGAGTTTCCACTATGGATGGTATGACACCGGCGATATGGGATATATTGACGCCGACGGTTTCCTCTGGCATGTAGGTCGATTGAGGAGATTTGTGAAGATCGGCGGAGAGATGGTATCTCTTATTCGTGTCGAAGAAGAACTGGAAAAAGTTCTTCCACCAGATATAGCGTGCTGTGTCGTTGAGTTGCCGGACGCCGTCAAAGGTGCAATAATTATTGCTGCAATCACTCGACCGATTGATGAACATAAAATATTAAGGGAATTGGCAAATCATCTGCCAGCAATTGCATTGCCAAAGCAATTTGTCGTCTTGAATGACCTTCCGAAAATGTCCAACGGCAAAACAGATTTCAAACAAATCACAAATCTTGTACAGAACACCTTAAGACATGTTTAAGTCTCTTTGGTTCTTTTCAATAAAGACTCATACTCTGGATTCCGTTTTATGAGATTTTAACCCACTCCTATTAACGATTCGATTTTTAAAAAGTTGATTATTATTTTCAACAACTCGTCCTGCAATTTCGCGATCAAAATTAAACCTGTTTGAGCCAAAGCTCTTAGATATTGATCTCGCTCTGATTCAAGCGATTGAATGAGGGAGGGTAGCTGCGGAGCTATATTTGAATAATTAAAACTCACAATCTTAGCAGTTGAATCGCAGCCACAATCATAAGCATCCATCTGATGGCCTCGATCGTAGCCGGATTTCTTATAGTCTTTGTCTAGATTTGTGAATTCAGGAAGCAATGGATCCGGTATGAACCTTTTAGAACGTTTAATTCTATGCACGCAATCAAGCGTATACTTGGTTGTCCAATATTTAACCACAACCGGAAATCGCCCTGGCTTGCTAAATGTGGTAGAATAATATTTATAATAGACAGTGATTGTATCAATCGTACCTTCTTGAGCAAATGCCAAGACAGATCCGATCAGGATGAGTAAGAATAATCCTGCTATTTATTTTTGGATAGCACGTTATTGTCGCCGAGGAAATCATTGCAATTCAATTTCAGTGATTAAAGAAATACCAGAAAGGAGTGTTCTGGTTTCTAGAGGTTGTATCTTGAATATCGTTGGTTCTATGAATCGTATCGGCCAGAATGAATTGGCCCTACATAAAAATGAGGATACTTCCCAATGAGAAGGGATTCTTTCAGTAGGAAAAACGGGGACTTGAATTTTTCCCAACAGTACGTGGCGGACCCCCGCTACGAACGCACAATATCATTGTTCATTCTTAATCCACAATGATATTGGATATCTAACCACAGCTAAAAGAATGAAGACTATATGATCATTTATCGGGTCTCCCTTCTACAATAATTG
>Ga0182017_10001299_pt1 | contig 19365 bp, 9 predicted proteins | sample 712E3DmetaG_FD_120492 | JGI IMG/M metagenome (GOLD analysis project Ga0182017, IMG submission 120492) | Permafrost microbial communities from Stordalen Mire, Sweden - 712E3D metaG | ecosystem: Environmental > Terrestrial > Soil > Wetlands > Permafrost | place: Sweden: Stordalen | collected... | reverse complement strand
TTAATTTATTTTGTTCTGATATCTGACAATAAACGAGAGAGCCATCGGCAAAAGTAAAAATCCGATTCAGTGCACGATGTTCTTTGTCCACACTGAATGGAAGCAATGAACACCAGCCATGGCTGTAGACTGTGCGCCAGAAATTGAAGTCCCTGGGTGTGTCAAGTGTGATGATTGTGGTTTGTAAATCATCATTTCCATTGTTTGATACTATCATAATTTTAATGTACCATCCAAGCAAATAAGAAGCAAAATAAGCGATGGAAGTTAAAGTAGGAAAATACAAATGGTATTTCCAAGGGATGTGACGAAGATGAGTCTAATTGAACCTTTACCAGCTTGCAATTGTTTCCGATCATGAGACTTCATTTCAAGTCATACGGTTCTGAATCATCTCGGGTGCTGATCATTCTGCATGGACTTCTCGGCTCATCGGATAACTGGCATTCATTTGGTCAAAGATTTGGTGAACACGTTCATACACTCGTGCTTGATGCACGGAACCATGGACGTTCACCGCACAGTGATCGTTTCAATTATCAGGTAATGGCAGATGACCTGGTAGAGTTTATGAAACAGCACCGCATTTCTTCAGCTTCACTGCTGGGACATTCCATGGGCGGAAAAACTGCGGCGCTTACCGCGTTGCTTTATCCGGAACTTGTCGACAAACTGATTGTTGTAGATATCGCACCGAAATCGTACCAAGCGCATCACGATCAAGTATTCAACGCGTTAACATCTCTCGATTTGAGGAATTTTAGGTATCGGAAAGATATTGATGATGCACTTACTTTGAATATTCCTGGACAATCAGTGCGGCAATTTCTCATGAAGAATCTCGCGCGTGATGATGCCGGCGGTTTCCGATGGAAGATGAATCTTGAGGTCATAGAAAAGAATTATGCTCAAATCAATGAAGAGCTTCCGCGGGATAGCCAATTCAACAAACCGACACTCTTTATTCGTGGAGCGAACTCGGATTATATCCAGATAGATGATTTGCCCCTTATCGGTCAGCTTTTTCCGAAGACAGAAATCATCACAGTGAAAAATGCGGGCCACTGGGTTCATGTCGATGCACAAGAAGAATTTTCCCGCACCGTACTCGATTTCTTGTCTTTCTCATCGTAATTCGGTAGCTTCCGAGCGCAACTTTTTGCCCTTTATATCCGTTATATGAACAGCCTATGACACTTCAATATCTCTTCATAAATATTTTACTTTCCACATGGACACAAATTCAAGGAGAATCTATGAGAAATCTTTTGTTGTTCGGTCTAACCTTTTTCGCCGTCTCGGTTTTTTCCCTCGTGGTGGTTGCACAAAAACAAACTCCGAAGAATGATGCACCCGATATTGACATACCCTACAAAAAATTTGTACTGAACAACGGCCTCACACTCATCGTGCACGAAGATCATAAAGCTCCCATTGTTGCAGTGAACGTGTGGTACCACGTTGGATCGAAAAATGAGAAAGAACGACGGACGGGTTTTGCACATCTGTTTGAGCACTTGATGTTTAACGGCAGTGAAAATTATGATGATGATTATTTCCAGGTTATGGAACGAGTCGGTGCGACCGACCTCAATGGAACCACAAGTGAAGACCGCACGAATTATTTTCAAAATGTTCCGACAAACGCATTTGATCTTGCTCTATGGATGGAATCGGACCGCATGGGACATCTCGTCGGCGTTATCAGTCAAAAGAAATTAGATGAACAACGCGGCGTTGTTCAAAACGAAAAACGTCAGGGAGAAAATCAGCCTTATGCTATTTCTGATGAACTTATTACAAAGGCGACCTGGCCGGCAGAACATCCGTACGCGCATACAGTCATCGGTTCGATGGAAGATTTGAATGCGGCATCGCTTGATGATGTAAAGGATTGGTTTAAAACCTACTATGGTGCAGCAAACGCAGTTGTGGTTGTTGCAGGCGATATCGACGCCACAACGGCATTGGAAAAAGTGAAGAAATATTTTGGCGACATTCCATCCGGTCCGCCGGTGGCACATTTCAATTCCTGGACGGCAAAGCGAACTGGAGAGCAGCGGCAGGTTGCGCAAGATCGTGTGCCTCAAGCCCGCATTTATAAAGTATGGAACATGCCACAGTGGGGAACAGCAGAATTTCAATACCTCAAACTTTTAACAAATGTACTTGCCTCCGGAAAAACATCGCGCCTCTACAAGCGTCTTGTATACGATGATCAGATAGCGACAAATGTCAACTCATATCTTGATGAAAGAGAAATCGCAAGTCAATTCTATATCGAAGCTACAGCCAAACCGGGTGGTGATTTGAAAAAAGTTGAAGCTGCTCTCGATGAAGAACTTGCGAAGATCATAAAATCCGGTCCGACACAAAAAGAGCTCGAGCGTGTCAAGACTCAAACTGTTGCAAGATTTGTTCGCGGCATCGAACGCATTGGCGGATTCGGCGGCAAGTCCGACATTCTTGCAATGAATCAAGTGTATGGCGGCTCGCCCGATTTTTACAAGACGACATTAAAGCAAGTGCAAAATGCAACTGTAACAGATTTACATAATGCAGCAAAGCAATGGCTTTCCGACGGCGTGTATGTATTGGAAATATATCCCTTCCCGAATTTTTCTGAAACGAAAACTGATACGGTCGTTCGCAAGACATTGCCCAAAACCGGAGAAGCACCGGAAGCAAATTTTCCAAAACTCGAGCGCACGGTTTTATCCAATGGACTTAAGGTGATTCTTGCCGAACGGAAATCTGTGCCGGTTGTCAATTTCAATCTCTTGTTTGACGCAGGATATGCCGCAGACCAATTTGCATCTCCCGGCACGGCAAATCTTGCTATGAATATGATGGATGAAGGAACGACAACACGCAATGCTCTGCAGATTAGTGAAGAGTTAGCGATGCTTGGTGCGAACCTGAATACAGGATCAAATCTCGATATGTCTACCGTTTCTCTTTCAGCGCTCAAAGCAAACTTGGATGCTTCCCTTGCAATATACGCAGATGTTGTACTGAAGCCATCATTTCCGCAGGAAGATTTTGATCGTCTGCAGAAACAAACAATTGCCGGTATTCAGCGGGAAAAAACACAGCCTGTGCAAATGGGTTTGCGTGTGATGCCGAAATTACTGTACGGAAATGATCACGCGTATAGTACTCCGCTGACAGGCTCTGGTACGGAAGAAACGGTTGCAAAGATGAAGCGCGATGATATGATAAAATTCTATCAGACGTGGATTAAACCAAATATAGCCACGATGATTGTTGTCGGCGACATTACGATGAACGATTTGAAGCCGCGGTTAGAAAAATTATTCAGCGGTTGGAAAGCCGGGGAAGTGCCGAAAAAGAATCTGGGAACAGTTCAATTGCCAGCCAAGTCGAGTGTCTACATCTTAGATAAACCCGGCGCGCTGCAATCGATTATTTTTCCTGCCAATATTACTGTGCCGAAGAATAACCCGGATGCAATCGCGATTGAGGCGATGAACACAATTTTGGGCGGCGCATTTACTTCTCGCATCAATATGAATTTGCGAGAAGATAAACACTGGTCGTACGGTTCCGGCAGTTTCGTGTTCATTGCGCGTGGACAGCAGCCGTTCATTGGTTATGGTATTGTGCAGACGGACAAGACAAAAGAATCGATGATGGAACTGAACAAGGAACTACGTGATATTCTCGGCCCGCGGCCGGCAACTGCCGATGAATTGGCAAAGGTGCAAAGCAATATGACGCTTGAACTTCCGGGTTCTTGGGAAACCAATAATGCAGTGATCGGCTCTATTGCTGAGATGGTTCGCTTCGATTACAGCGATAATTATTTTGAAACATTTGTAAAGAAGATCAAAAGTTTAAATCTTGATAATATCGCTGACGCGGCAAAGAAAGTTGTGCATCCAGACAACTTGGTTTGGGTGGTGGTTGGTGATCGTTCAAAGATCGAAGCAGGTATCCGCGAACTTGGATATGGTGAAGTGAAGCTTATTGACAGCAATGGTAATGTAATACAGTAGCTGTCAGCTATCAGTAGTCAGTTGTCAGTTAATAGTTGGTGGAAGCCCGCGTTGAGAAATTGACGCGGGTTTTATTTTCCTGATAACGGATTGCTACATTGAGATATCAGTTTATCACGCAACCTGTCCCGCCGCCCAGCCGGATGACCAAGCCCACTGGAAATTGTATCCTCCTAGCCAACCGGTGACATCAACCACCTCTCCGATGAAATAAAGTCCTGGTTCCTTTTTCGCTTCCATAGTCTTTGAAGAAAGCTCGTCAGTGTCGATTCCACCGACTGTCACTTCAGCTTTGGCAAAGCCTTCAGTTCCTGATGGCAGAATCTGCCAATCGCTTAAATGTCGAGAGAGTTCTTTGAGCTCAGAAGATGAATATTGATTCAATGGTTTTGAACCACCGTATTGTACAAGCCAAACTTTTACAAAGCGGGCAGGAAGGAATTGTTCTAGAATAGTTGCGAGTTGTTTCTTGCTCTGATGGTTTTCGTTTAATACGCTAAGAAAATCAATACCGGGAAGAAGGTTGACAACAATGAGATCTCCGGGATTCCAGCAAGATGATATCTGTAAGATCGATGGGCCGCTTAAGCCTCGATGCGTTAAAAGCATTTTTTCACGAAATGATATTTTGTTGCACCGGACCTCTGCGTCAATCGAAATGCCGCTGAGATCTTTGAAGCCCTCAAAATCCATAGAATGAAAGGTGAGCGGCACAAGCCCTGGTCGAGGAGTAATATTGTTGATTCCGAATTGGTCTGCAATTTTGAGTCCGAAGTTTGATGCACCCATCTTTGGTATTGAAAGTCCGCCGGTAGCGATGACAAGTGAGGAAGTAACAAGCCGTGAGGTATCAGTAACGAGATTAAAAGAATTCTGCTTTTCTATTTTAGTGATACTGACTCCAGTCTGGATTTCAACATTCGCTTTTCTGCACTCATCCATTAACATTTGAATAATTTGTTCTGCGCTTCCACCACAAAATAATTGTCCATGGTCTCTTTCGTGATATTGAATGCCGTATTTTTCAATCAGTGAAATAAAGTCTGTCGGCGTATATCGCGCCAACGCAGATTTACAAAAGTGCGGATTCCGCGAGATGAAGTTCGATGGATTCACATTTCTGTTTGTGAAGTTGCATCTTCCGCCGCCGGAGATTCGGATTTTCTCGCCAATCTTTTTATTATGATCTAAAACGAGTACGGAGCGTCCACGCTTGCCAGCTTCTATGGCACACATGAGTCCGGCTGCACCTGCTCCAATAATGATGACGTCTGCGTACATACGGTTACAATATTGCATGAAAAGATTGTTACTTCAAACCTCTAGAAGGAAAAGCGCAGAGTCCAATGATGACATCGGACGCTTGCTGGTCAATGATCCGATCTATGATCGCCTGCCTGTTGCAGGCAGGGAATCTATAAATGATTTATAAATCACAATTCCGTAGGAACTCGCAATAAAAATTTGTATATTATTTCAGCCGCAGATCGCGGCTAACCGCATCCGTGCAAATAGGCATCGGAAGCGGGCATTTGAGACTCGCTCTCTGATGATAATTTAGCAAGCGCCCATAATTAAGAAGTAATTCTAATAATGCGGCGAAGTGATGGTTCTGAGTTAAAAAAGAACCGGCGCTAAGGTACAGCACGGAAGAACCAACCAATTATGTGTTCTTCTTTCTAAGTCGCCTCAAAGGCGCACTTGTACGCTCTCTATAATAGCGTATCCGCCATCGGCGGAGTTTATCTTCTGCAAGTTTTCTATCCTGTAAAGCGTGTTTCCTCATTTTTATAGTAAGGATTTATTTATGCCATTTTCAAAACTTGGCCTTGCCGATGAACTTGTGCAAGGCATTCTCGCAACTGGTTATACCGCACCAACTGCAATTCAAGAACGCGCCATTCCATTAGCTGTAGCAGGCCGCGATATTATCGGTTGTGCACAAACAGGTACCGGAAAGACTGCAGCATTTGCCCTGCCGATGTTGAATCATTTTATAAAAGAAAGGCCGCAGATGAAAGGTCATGTTACCCGCGGCCTCGTTCTCACACCGACCCGTGAACTCGCTCAGCAAGGAGAAGAATTTACTGCAGGCTACGGCCGCTTTGCCGGTTTGCAGAGTATCGCTATTTTTGGCGGTGTCAATATGGAAAACCAAATCAGGCGTTTGCGGCGCGGCGTGGATATTGTATTCGCCACTCCGGGGCGTCTGCTTGATCATATCAGCCGACGCACAATCGATTTATCGCATGTTGAAATTTTAGTGCTCGACGAAGCAGACCGGATGTTCGATATGGGATTCATTGATGATGTGCGCAAAATTATTGCAAAGATTCCTGCGAAGCGGCAGACCATGTTGTTCTCAGCAACTATGTCGAAAGAAGTAAGAGGACTTGTTGCTTCTATTCAAGACAAACCTGAATATATCGAGATTGGAGTACAGCGGCGTCCGGTTGAAACCGTGAAGCAGCATTTTTATTCATCACCGCAGGAATTAAAAATAGACTTGCTATTCCACATTCTGAAGACAGAGGAGATGGACAGCATTTTGGTCTTCTCCCGAACGAAACATGGCGCGGATAAGATATCAAATAGACTTGAACGGAGCGGTATTAAAGCGGTCGCTATCCATTCTAACCGGACACAAGCTCAAAGACAGAGGGCTTTGGCTGGATTCAAACAGGGGCAGTATAAAGTAATGGTTGCCACCGACATTGCGGCGCGCGGCATCGATGTGGAAGGAATTTCGCACGTGGTGAATTTCGACACACCGACATTTGCAGAAGACTATATTCACCGTATCGGCCGCACAGGCAGAGCGTCTGCAACCGGTGATGCCATAACTTTTGTCTCGACCCAAGAACAAAAATATTTAAAGAGCATCGAACGTTTTACAGATAGACGTTTTGAGCTGAAGCGGTATCCTGGATTCGATTATGCGAAAAGACCGCCCGTTCCGGGAAAACCTGGCGAAGAGAAATCCCGCGAGCGACGCGATGGCGGACAGAACAGAAGAACTGACCATCGAGAACGCCGGCACTCAGAATCTTCTGGTAAGTCATATAGCGAACATCACCGTCCTGAATTTCCCGGAAAACCGCACCGAGATCAGCCGCACTCAGAAACAACGGGGCGACCGCATAGTGAGCAGCGACGGAAAGAGTCCACAAGACGGCCTCATAGTGAACAGCGGCACTCAGAGAATACAGGGCGACCACACAGTGAACAACGGCGATCAGAGTATTCTGGAAAACTACAGAGTGAATTTAAACCACGTGAGCGCCGGGATGACCACAGACACCGGGAAACAAATCCCGCTGAGAAACCACTATTTATAAAAAAGCCATCTTCTTCACCATCAACGCTTCCAGCACCGGAAGGTGATTGGCGCACCCTGATGGCATCGATGGAGGAAGGTCGTGGAGGCATCAAGAAGAAGCTAAAGCGATTATTCATCCGCGATAAAGCGTAAGGAAGAGTTTTTTAAAATGTCATTAGCTGGGAAAGAGCTCAATTCTCTTTCCCAGCTTTTTCGTTTGCGTTCAATTTTATTTTCCTTCTTGCTTTTGCAACCGCCATTTCTGAAATTGTTATGAATATATGGAAACAAACATTAATGACTCCATGAAGAAAAGTTATGAAAAAACCAATCGCATGTATCACACTGATTGTCTCGTTGACAGTTTTGTTTGTTGCAAGTGAGGCACAGGAATCAATAAAGGCAAAGACGGTAATGACACTCGAACAGAAAATCGGCCGCTTTGTTCCAACAGAAATATCTGCTGATATTTCGATACTCTCCCCGGGTGATACAAAAGCTTTACATAAACTCATTGAAGCGGCTCAATTGATGGATCCGATATTCTTACATCAGATCTGGAGCGGCAATGAAGAAATGCTGAAGAAGCTGGAATTGGATTCAACAATGGAAGGACAAGAACTGCTCCATTACTTCCGAATAAATATGGGTCCATGGTCGCTGTTAGATAACAATGCGCCATTCATCATGGGTGCGCCAAAGGAAAAACCGGCCGGAGCGAACTACTATCCTCAAGACATGACGAAGGAAGATTTTTCCAAATGGAAAGATGGCTTAAAGGAAAAAGATCGCGAGAAGGCAACTGGGTTTTTCAATGTTATACGACGTGCAGAAGATGGTACCATGCGGACAATTCCATTTAGTGCAGAGTATCATGAATGGCTGGAACCTGCGGCAAAACTTTTAAAAGAAGCTGCTCAATCAACTGAAAATAGTTCTCTGAAAAATTTCCTCGTTTCGCGAGCGGATGCGTTCGCCAGTAATGATTATTATGCCAGTGATGTAGCATGGATGGAGCTCGATGCGCCAATCGAATTAACCATCGGCCCGTACGAAACGTATATGGACGAACTGTTTAACTATAAGGCTGCATTTGAAGTATTTGTGACATTGCGCGATGAAGCCGAATCGGCGAAACTGATAAAGTTCAGCGGGTATTTGCAGGAGATCGAGAACAATCTTCCATTTGCTGCGAAGTATCGCAATCCAAAGCTTGCAGCTCTGTCGCCCATCCGGGTGGTGGATGTGATCTACGCAGCAGGCGAAGGGAATCGCGGTGTGCAGACAGCGGCGTTTAATTTGCCGAACGACGAACGGGTTATCCGTGAAAAAGGTTCAAAGCGTGTGATGCTGAAAAATATGCAGGAGGCGAAATTCAATAAAGTACTTGTACCGATTTCTCGAATTGTGCTTCCCCAGCCCCAGCAGAAATATTTATCGTTCGACGCATTCTTCACTCATATACTTGCACACGAGCTGATGCATGGTTTAGGCCCGCATAATATAGTGGTGGACGGAAAAGAAACGAATGTCCGGCAAGAATTAAAAGAGTTGTATTCCGCTATCGAGGAAGCGAAAGCTGATATTACAGGACTCTTCGCCCTTCAATTTCTCATCGACAAAGGACATCTTGAGAAGAAGATGGAGGAAGAAATGTACACTACGTATCTTGCCAGTATGTTTCGTGCGGTGCGGTTCGGCATCAATGAAGCACATGGGAAGGGTATTGCAATCCAATTCAACTATCTGACAGATGAAGGTGCCGTCCTTTTTGATGAAGCTGCAGGAACATTTAGTATAGATAATTTAAAAATAAAAAATGCCGTGAAAAAATTAACTGGCGAGATACTCACGATTGAAGCTGAAGGATCTTACACAAAAGCAAATGCCCTGATTGAGAAGTACGCTATTGTTCGTCCGCTTATGAAAAAGGGGATCGACAAACTCGGATCTATTCCTATAGATATTGAACCTCACTTCACGCTTGTGCCTAAAACAGCGGGCAGCATTCGATAAATGCATACTGTTTCACTAACGATGAGAGCTCTATGTCAAAAACAAACAATACAACTGATCAACACAATGACATCGCACCGAAGTCAAAGCGTCGCATGCAGATAGGAATTTCCGGAGCTATCATTGTTGTTGCGCTCATGATAATCTTTATGCCCAAAAAAACCGCAACTGATACGTCCGCTGTTCCGATCGCTCCGATGTTTAAAAAACAAGGCCAATGTACCATTACGAATCGCAATGACAAGTTAATAGTTTCCATCGATATTGAAATTGCCGATGATGACAGTAAACGCGAAATCGGTATGATGGGGCGACCGACGATGGAAGATCGACAAGGAATGCTTTTTGTGTTCGAACAGGAACAGATGGCATCATTCTGGATGAAAAATTGTATTCTTCCGCTGGATATGATTTTTGTCAATAAACTTGGAGAAATTGTAACAATTTGTAAAAACACCACTCCATTCTCGGAGCAGGCTTATCCGGCCACCGCAATGACACTTTTAGTGCTTGAGGTCAATGCTGGTTTTACCGACAAGTATGGTATTGTGGAAGGCGATAGGATTAGCTGGAAGAGGGATTAATATACCATCCGTGTAACCTTCCGAAGAGCTGGAAGTCTGATCATGTTGCCCCGTAACGCAGGGCATCTTTTCCATATCATTCGGAAGGTCACCGTGCTCAATAGTTTCGCCAGATGTCTTCGGCCTAAACCGGAGAATGAGCTCCCACTAAAAATACATTAATTGCAGTTTACAACAATTTGTAATTCAACTGGCTGTGCACCGACCATATCCTGATCGATTGCCCGGACAGTGAATACATTTCTGCCTGCATTCAATGGTGCTGCTATGACCTTGCCATGCCCGATGAGGGTTTGTCCTTTTCGCCATTCGTAACTCACCTTCCGAGTTTCAGGCCGGTTTAAGTCCGGTGCTGTCAGCACAACAGTAGGGTTCGATGGATTCCATGGAATCACTTTCTCTTCAGGAGGATGCACGAATACAAGCAATGGCCACACATGAATTGGAAAATTTTCCTGTGCTGCGATTATATTCCGCGGTACCCACCCGATTGCAATGGTCTGGTCGCCGGGCGTTTCCGCCTGCCAGACATCATTCTTTTTCAGGTTGATGATGAACCCGACATTTGGAAGGCTTGTTTTTTCGTTAATATTCATTTCACTGCCCATGAGCCAGTCTTTCGGGAAATCGATTGATTTTAGATCTGGTTTAGGTATAACAGATATATCTTTCTGTATAGAGTCAATCGAATTCTTTAATCCGCGTCCGTCATTTGCGATTAATGTCACCGTATGTTTGCCGGGTATGAACATGACGGCATTGGATGAATAAACGGCTCCGTCGATTTTCCAGATAAAGTTGAGCGTGTCGTTATCGGAATCAACCAACCGACCGGGTTCAAGTTTCGTCATCTCAGATTCGTAAATTGGATCTGGAATCGTGAATATTGGATCCGGTTTTGAATTCACACGCATAGCTATTGTTCGTTCCTCCGAGCGAGATGATGTTCCAGAATTATCTGTAATGCGTAAGCCGATGATATGATTGCCTGCGGTTGTCATCGGAAGAGAAACGATGGGAGTATTGCCGATTTTTATTCCATCGAGCGTCCAAGTGAATTCCGTTATGATGCCGTCGGGATCATACGATTTTGAGCCGTCTATCACTAACTGATCTCCAAGTCCGATTTCGTTCGGTACATTCCACACGAGCACCGGCGGTGCATTCACACGTATGTTTTTCACAGTCGATGACGAATTGCAGTTTGTAGAAGTTTCAATTGAGATCATTAACTTAACTGCGTACAAGCCTGGTCTATCAAATTTGAACTGCGCCTGCGTGCCTTCCTTTGTAAGGACAATGCTGCCCGATCGAGCTTCCCACGAAGTTGAAATTATCTTGCCGTTTGCACGCGAAGCCGACGCATCGACAATAACCTCTTCTCCGATGCTTACCGCTTCCGGGAGCGAAAACTCAGCCGTCGGTCCTTCAACGACATGTATTGTCGACGTTGCCTGGTTTACTTTGCTGCATCGCCCGCTGCCGTTGCCGATGACGGTCAATGTAACGTAATATGTGCCGGGTTTAGAATAGGCATGTGTGACATTGCTGCCGAGCGCGTTTAAGCCATCGCCAAAATCCCATGCATACGAACCGAGCGGCCCGTTTGGATCGGTGCTGAGTGTTCCATCGAATGTAAGGGGAGCATTCACACAGATTGTTGTGTCGCTGAAACTCTGGAACGCCTGAGGCGATCCTTCAATAATCACCGGGATGGTCGCAGCGGTCGGTTGGTCGGCAAAGCCATCGCTCAATATGAGTTTTACCGGATAGAATCCAGGTTTTGTGAAGACGTGCGCCGGATTTGTTTCAGTAGAAGAAGTACCGTCGCCGAACTGCCACTGCAGTGTGATCGGGTCGCCGTCAGGATCGTATGAAAGCGAACCGTTAAGAAGAATGGTCATACCTGTGCAGGAATATATAATTGAATCGACTACTGCAATCGGTGGACGATTCACCAGCAACCGAATTGATTCACGTGCGATGCTGTTCTTCTTGCCCTGGCCGTCATCCACTCTCAGTGTGATAAAATGAACTCCGCCTTTTGGTGCTTCCCAATGGAACGATGCATCGTGGCGGTGTGTGCCGTCTGAAAGCAGCCAGTCAAACTTCAACGCCTGCCCGTCAATATCGTAACTGTGACTTGCATCCAGCAGCACAGTCTGCGAGTTGCTGCGGATGAAAGTCTTTGTCACTATAATCGGCTGATTGTTGACCAGCAGGTTGAAATCTTTCGATTGGATTGAATTGGAGAAACTCGTCCCATCGTCTACAGTGATTCTTACACTCACAGGGCCGGAATTCTTAAATGTTTTTGTGACTTTCATCCCGGTCAATTCCGTGCTGTCGGAGAATTTCCATTTTACGTTTTTAATTTTGCCGTCGGGGTCATATGTACCTTTCGCATCAAACGTCACTGGTTCGTTCGGTTCTGCGACCGCAGGTACTGTTTTCCATTTTATGACCGGCGGATAATTGATATGGATTGATGCGGTCTGGATGCCGATGGCATCATCAAACCCGGAATTGTCTTTCACTTTCAGGGCAACTGCATAGTCGCCCGGTTCGGAAAATGTAAGAGGGCTGATAGAATCAGAGGCGGCTTCTTTTCCGTTGATCAGCCAGGTGTACTTGCTTACTATTCCATCAGGATCGTAACTCTTCGTTCCATCAACGAGCAGCGGTTTCTCCGGTTCCCAGGTTGCAGGGATGGAAAATTGTGCTATTGGATATTTATTGATCACGAGCAGATGTGTCGTTGATTGAATGCTGTTCGTTTGTTTCTGTCCATCATCAACAGTGAGCGTGATGGTGTAACGCCCGCTGTTCTGGAAAACATGCACTGCAGATTTACCGCTGCCGATGCTGCCGTCGCCGAAATCCCATGAGTACTTTAAAACTTTTTGATCATCGTCATGGGACTTCTCTGCTGAAATTAATTGTTTAGCAGATGTAGAGTGATCGACTGCTGTAATGACGGGAACAGGCGGTGCATTAATATGAATGGATTTCTTTAACGATTGAATCGAATTTTCAACACCTTCGCCGTCGTTGACAGTCAGAGTAACGTTGTAGTTGCCAGGAGTATGGAAGGATAATTTTGTTTCCTTGCTCTCAAATTCGGAACCGTTGCTCACCGACCAGTGGAATGAAAGGTTTTTGCTGTCTGGATCAATCGTATTGGCCGCGCTTAAAATAATTTCATCGTTGGGCGCTGCCTGTTCGGCCAATACAAACACAGGCACTGGTTCGGCATTCACATGATACTCGAACAATGTCGAATACATGGAGTTTGTTGATCCCGTATGATCGTCGACCGTAAGCGTGATAGAATAATCTCCAGCCACATCATGATTCACGGTGACACTTCTTTTATTATTTGATCCGATAATGCCAGGACCGCTCCAAGTAAAATACAATTTATCATTATCGTTGTCGAAATCATTTTTTCCGATAAATTTTGTGTCCGCTGTACGTCCGTGAATCCGTGGTCCCATGATTTCAGCATAGGGCTGCGCGTTTACTCGAATCGTCTTTGAGTCAACTGCTTCATTGCAAGCCGAGTTGGCGGCGCCATCGTTCACAGACAACCGCACTTCATATAAGCCGGGGAGAAGACTGCTGAATCGCAACTCGGGCTGGTTGCCGCGTGTCTCGTTATTAATAAACCATTGCATGCGCAGCGGGCTGCCTTCCGGATCGCGGGATTCTTTTCCAGAAAGAATGAGCTCGTCGCCCGGTGATATAATTTCCTTTGCACCTGTGATCACAGCAACTGGCGGTGCGTTAACATTTACCGTGAAATTATCGAGCCAGTACTGTGGGTAGTATACACCGATCGACGGAATAAGCACTTGGGCGGAATAAGTACCGGCTTTCGGAAATTCAATCAGTGCGGAATCACCATTCAATCGCGTACTGCCTATGATCCAGATAGGAGATTGTTCCGGCAAATCGTGGCGTGTCTCTTCGGATAACGACAATCGTACTGAATTACAATTAACACCGGCTTGTTTTTTTACGCTTATTGTTGGCTTTATTGGCCTCTGAACAATTTTAGGCATCCATTCCCAAATAACCGCAGTATCGGTTTTACTTCTCACAACCATATTATTGATGTGCATCGATGAACCAGTTACAGATAGGCCCCAGAGGTTTTTAAAATCGCCAATCGTAGATTGCAGAAAATCTTTTTCAACCGGTACGTGAGATGTCTGGCCAAAAATATCGCTGACAAACACAGTGGAAAGTTCTTCTCCGATCGATTGGAGCTCTGTTCTTTTTCCTGCGAATGTAGGATGAGGGCGTACTTGAACTTCTTCACTCTCGTTCACGCCGAAGAGGCAGAGCGGAAGCTCATACGAATAAATGACCCAACCTTTGCCAAGTTGACTGATACCTTTATCGTCGACGAGGTTCAATTTGAATGCGTTTGCATCGTCGCCATCGTCGGCGCTCACACGCAGAATCCATCCGTCCGGTGCCGCTGCCGGGTCAAGTGTTGCCATTGTGCACCAGCGGTTTATATATTTTTGTTCGCTGCCTGTTACGAGAACCTGAACCGGATGTCCGTTATTGAGAGAATCGTACAGGAAAATTTGGAATGTGGTTTTCGTGTCTGCTGTTCCAGTGATGACATCAGCGATACCGCCGATTCCTGCATCGAAGATTTGAAGCGTAACTGCCTGTGAAGGTGATGGCGGCTTAATCCAATAGTCGTACTGATGCAGAAAGTCTCCTGTAATCGCGGCGTGCGCTTTTTTACCAGCGACAAATGTGAATACATCCTGGGCGCTTGCATACAAGCTGCATAGCATTGCAGCACAAGCAATAACGAAATAACGGTTATGAGTATTCATAGTTTTTACTGAATGTATTGGAAGTCTTCTCTGTTACTCTACTTTCCAGGTTTTTATTCCGATGGTTTTTCCATCAGAGATCGAATCAAATATTATCCGGAGTGTTTCCCCTTTTATGGCTTTGATGGAGATTGCCCAATCGCCTTGTGAATTAGTTTGTACACTCACGTGTTGGTCGCCCAATAATGCGGTTACCTTGACACCGGGATAAGCATTGCCATGCGCTTCAACAGATTCACCCGGCGAATAAACAGTCGTCTCTGTTGCCCTGCCGCCCCAGGTAATATTGAATAGTTTCTCCTTTTCCATCGGCACAATAGAGAGTGTCCTTACGCTGGAGTTACCGGATTTATCGGTTGAGATGATCTTCACATGGGTCTCAGGCCGTGCAATAGCCGTCATGAAGGAGAAAGATCCGTCTGCCTGAACCGTCTGTTTCTCGTCGTTGGCAGTCAACGTTGCTTCTGCTTTTGTTTTCCCCTTGATTGTCACCGTATCGTTCGCTGTGTACTTGCGGTCCATATCCCATCCGTCAATTTGAATCGGCGGCGGTGTTGTATCTTTCACATGCATAATGCGATAGGTTGGCGAATCGACACCCCGCAATCCGTACGAATCAACGGCTATGATTCGAACGTACACAGAAGCTAATGGAATACCGGCGAGTTGGTATAAAGGTGCCTTAACTGAAATCCGCCTGATGTCATGATCGAAATTCCTGCTCGGGCATACTTCCACTTGATAACTCATCGCATTGTTTATTGTCGTCCACTGCAGCATCAGTTTTTCGCTATAGATAACCGTGTCGAGCCGTCCCCAGGTTAATTGCGGTGCGCCAAGCAGGTTGATAGGTGGCAGAGGCGCCTTACCTTTTTCCACTACTGTGCCTTGGTTCTGCCGCAGTTTGATTTTCACTTTGCTGGCGGTCAAGTCAATCGTGCCGTCGTAATTTGAGAGCTTTGTCTTTTTATCCTGTATCGTGCTTGCCCAGAATTTGCCCGACTTTACTATTGATTCCGATGTGCCCGCGTGGAATGCAAATTTGTTAGTTTCCTTTGCTTTTGCCGAAAGCTTTGTCAAAATACTCCCGTTCATCAAAGCAAGGTCGCGTTTGACAGTTTGGTCCAGCTTGTCCATATGTGATTCACGTATGACAACCGTAGTATTTGGGTCGACTGTCACATCCACACCATCAGTAAAGAAGAGTTGGGCCAGACTTGCTTCACCGGTTCGTATACCATCGTACGATGCGAACAGGTCGTTGATAAATGCGGACTGCCACGATCCAAGCAATCCTTTTCGTTTATCTACGTTGCCAGTTTTCTGCGCTAGTTTTGCGTCGATAGCTTCAGTACGCCGTTCGGCAATTAGTTTTCCTATAGCTCCAACGATATCTGTAAATTTTCGCCCTAGTCGCTGCGCTCCGGAAATATTGCCGTCCATTATTTCTGCATCGTATTTTTTTATGAAAACAGCTGCAGAATCCAATTCATCTGAGGTGAATACTTTAGCACCGGACTTAATATGCTGGCTCAAATTCAGTCTGGCTTGCTTCACACTCTTATGCAATAATTTAAAATCTTTAATTTGAATTTGTGAACGAGCGTTCAATATGAAACCATTCGCAGCGGTGTCCCGCTCAGAGAGCAATACAATAATTGGCCAGCAAGTGGAATCCCCAGTAAGTTTGACCGCGGTAGCGTATAAAGAAGCGGCACTGAATCGCATTTCCGCCTTTTGTGCAAACACGGGGAGTTCGTAGAGCAGGATGATAAGGAGAGCTGATTTTAAAAATCTCAACACGCTATACCGGGCCTCCATCGTCTTTGTCTGCGTCCAGTTCTTGTGTTACAGCAGGGAATGTCATTGTAAACTTGCATCCAAGTTCAGTATTTGATTCAAGTGTTATTGTGCCATTGTGGAACATTGCAATTTCTTTCACATACGCCAGGCCAAGTCCCGTACCGATTTCCTTGGAAGCTTTAGGGTTGTTGACCCGGAAAAATTTTGTAAAGAGCTTTTGCTGGGCTTCCTGAGGAATACCATAACCATGGTCTATAATAGAGAAGACAATGTTCTGATCTTGAAATGAAAGGGACATGTTGATCGTGCGGTTCGGGTCGCCGTATTTCACCGCGTTGGAAAGAAGGTTGGATACTGCTTCGCGGAAAAGATCTGGCGAGACGAAGACATTCGGAATATCTCCTGCAACCTCAAGCTCAGCTATGAGAGATTTATTCATTAATTGAGGTTTTTGCAGCTCCACAACTGTCTTTGTGATACTGACGATGTCGGTAAGAACCTTGGGATATTTGACACCGTGAGATTCCAGACGTGATACATCGAGGAAGCGATTAATAAGATTATTCAGGTTCATGCTGCTGTCGAGCATGAGCTGGTGAAACTCTTTCTGTTCTTCCTCGGTGATATTTGGATCGGTCAACAGGATCTGCGCAAACCCCATGATGCTTCCTACAGGATTACGCAATTCATGGACTACAACATTGATCATATCGGTCTTCATCTTATCGATGAGCCGTTCGTTCGTCAGATCGTGGAAAATAAGCAGCGAACCGAGGTTGTCGCCGTCGCGAATGATGGAGAGGTCGTTCACACGGTAATAATTCACAGCGGCGGCTTCGCTCTGTACTTTTAATTCGGATTGTATGAGGAGTACCTGCAATGCATCAGCATTTTCATCGCGGATCATCTCTTTTGTTCGGACGATCGACGGATGAGTAAGGACATCGGATTTAGTATGGAAGGAACGTGTTGGCAGCAACAAAGAGCAAAACTCTTCCAGTTTATCATTTCGAAAGATAAATGTTCCCGTTCCATCTGTTATACCAATCATGTCATCGCTATGGGTCATGAAGAGTTTGTTTTTCCATTCTTCAAGAATAATTTTTTCCACGTTGAGGCGCTGGTATCGTTCGAGCACCTGACGCATGAGCTCGATTGTCTCGCCCATTCCGCGCAAATCTTTCATTGCGGGAATTTGAATCTTCTGTGAAAAATCTAAATTACTAAGCTCCTGTACATCTTTAACAAGTCGTGCAATCGGCCGGCTTATCTGGCGGGAAAGCACCCAGCCGACTACCAGAATTATGAGCGCCAGACTAACAATGAGAGAAGTCGAATACAGAAGAAGATCGTTCACCGGCTTGAGAATTGTTTTTTCCGGAACAGCGACAATCATCCAGAGTTGAGCAGTATGAAATGCGCTTGATAGAACGCGCCAGGTCTGTTCTCCCTGCTGCACGCTCTGGAGCAGACTCATTTTCTCTTCCGAATTGTGTACTTCAACGGGTTTGAAGGAAGAACGATTCTGTAGGATTGCAGCAGATGCACTATGTATGCTGATAGAAAATTGTTCACCCAGGGGCAGGTTGGTAAGAATTGTATTTAACTGTTTTGCATCCCACACCACTGTGAGTACGAAAGGAATATTTTGCATTTGGAAACGCGTCCGCATGACCAAGAATTGCTGGCGGGGCAATGTATCGTTCAGCCATGCGACGTGCAGCGCGGTATCAATTTTTGAGGGCACCCATGCATCATCCCTAACCTGCACATTGACCGCCGGATAGGATATATTCTGGCTTGTGAGTTCATCGGAGAGTTTGGGTGATTGAATCTTGATTTGGATGATCTCCGGGTGGAGAGTCATCATCATGCGAAGGATGATTTCTCCTTCGTATGGGCGTTCTGTCACCTGCCATGCCATGAACCGTGTAACTTCCGACCAGCTTGCTATGGAGCGGTCAAGGTTTTCAATGGCGTAAATCTGCAGCTGCTGAACACTCGTTAATCGTTCTGTAATAACGGAAGCTTCGTACTTCGGGCGTACAATGGTCCACACAAAAAACAGTGTGACAATTGTAATGATTCCAATGACTATAAAAATCCGATTTTGAAAAGACAGTTGCATCTGCACCGTATTCTTTAAATGGAATAATCGTACTATATAAATCCACGAAATGATAAGAATAAATCCCTTCAACCTCCACAGGTTTGATAAGAAAATGAAGAGATAAATTTTGATGGTGAACAGTTTTCTGTGTGGCCTGCTGCTTATGGTGAGTGGAAACTATCAAAAAATTGAATCAACCAGAAATAGAAATAATATTGCTTATGTTAATATGGTGTTGGAAATTTATTTCTCAGCATCGGGAGATAGGTGACTGAAAATATTATGTTTAAATTGATCGGCATTGCGTTTACACCTCGCCGCGGGGCAGCGGAATTTCAGTAGTTGCGTAAACACTCCTCATAATTCTCTCCATATACATTCAATAATAACTATCACTATATACCTCAATAGATGAATCAAGTTAAAATTAAACTTCCATCGGTTTATAATGTTTTCTGGGTTTCTGCAAAGTCTACCCGGGCTCTATAATTATAAACATACCTATACCGACCTAAGTTTTGATATATTACAGTTGAAGAAGGAAAAACCTCATTATTTATTTTAGGCACCCTTTTGCATTTTAATACGTTTAATATGTGTAGCAAAAACGTTCGGATGATTGAATACGAATATGGATTGAAATTTCTAGCGAAGG
>Ga0182017_10001298_pt1 | contig 19375 bp, 16 predicted proteins | sample 712E3DmetaG_FD_120492 | JGI IMG/M metagenome (GOLD analysis project Ga0182017, IMG submission 120492) | Permafrost microbial communities from Stordalen Mire, Sweden - 712E3D metaG | ecosystem: Environmental > Terrestrial > Soil > Wetlands > Permafrost | place: Sweden: Stordalen | collected... | reverse complement strand
TTCGGATCCGAAACCCTTTCCTTCCGGCCTCTGCGGCCTCTGTGCCCTCTGTGGTGAAACTCCGGATCGCCTTCTCAGCCGCGTTCTGTTCGCCTACTTGATCCCGAGATTCCGGCGAATTCTGCCTGCCGGCTCTTCGAAGTCCGGCACAAAGCCCCGCCCGGTGACGAGTTCGTAGAGCGCGATGTAGCGGCGGGCTGCCTCGCAGCGAACTTCGTCTGAGAGCGGAGGAGGCGGTCCGTCGCCACGGTAGCCCTGATCGGCCAGCACGCGGCGCAGATATTCCTTGTCCAACCCGCGCGGCTCGTCGCCCCGATCGAATCGGGCCAGGTAGTCATCAGCGTACCAGTAGCGCGAGCTGTCGGGCGTGTGGACCTCGTCGATGAAGCACAGGCTTCCGTCGCGCCGCCGGCCGATCTCGTATTTGGTGTCGACCAAGATGAGTCCGCGCTGGGCCGCGAGGCTCTGGCCAAAGGCAAAGATGCGCGCGCACATTTCGCCCGCGCGGTCGAAGTCGTCGGCGGACAGCGTGCCGGCCGCCAAAATCTCCTCGCGCGACACCGACTGGTCGTGGCCGCCCTTGGCCGCCTTGGTGGATGGCGTGAGGATGGGCTTGTCCAGTTTCTGGTTCTTGCGCATGCCATCGGGCAGCTTGTGGCCGCAGAATAGGCGGCCGCCCTTCTCATAGTGGTACCAGATGGACGTGGTGGTCACGCCCGTCAGATAAGCACGCATGACGAACTCCACGGGCAGAAGCTCGCACTCGGCGGCGACCATGACTGTCGGATCAGGCACCGAAAGCACGTGATTGGACGCGATCTGCTTGGTCGACTCGAACCAATAGGCCGCGATCTGATTGAGCACCTGTCCCTTGAACGGGATGGTGCCCAGCACGACGTCGAAGGCGCTAATTCGGTCGGTCACCACGATGGTCCGTTTGCCATTCTTACTGTAGCAATCGCGGACCTTGCCCACGTACTTGTCGCCCAACTCAGGAAAGTCGGTCTTCTCCAGTGTCTTGACAAGCTGGGCTCGAATAAGTTCATTGGAAACCATGGCGTGCCTCCCTCGGCTGCTAAACGTCTAGGTCCCTCAGCGCCCGATCGATGATGACACCACCCCAGCGCAGGTGGTGCTTGATATCGAACGCCTCATCCAGATCAGCGACGGTCAACTTGGCAGCAATCTCCGGATCAGCACCCACGCGCTCGCGGAAGCTGGGCGCGGACCCGGGCGCCTGTCCCAGCGTCGCCGATGCAGCCAGGGCATGCTTCTGCACCAACTCATAGGCTTTCTGGCGTGCCAACCCCTTGCGCACCAGAGCCAGCATCACGCCCTCGCTGAAGTAAAGCCCGCCGGTCATCTCCAGGTTGTGGCGCATGCGCTCTACCTTGACTACCAGGCCGTCAATCAGGCTGGCAGCCCGTCGCACCATGAAATCCGCGATCCCCGTGGCATCCGGGCCGATCACCCGCTCCACCGATGAGTGCGAAATGTCACGCTCGTGCCACAGCGCCACGTCCTCAAGAGCCGCGCCGGCATAGGCACGCAGCAGGCGCGCCAGCCCGCACAGGTTCTCGGAAAGGATCGGGTTCTTCTTGTGGGGCATGGCGGACGAGCCCTTCTGTCCCTGACCGAAGGCCTCCATGGCTTCGCCGACCTCGGTTCGCTGCCAATGCCTAACCGTAAGCGCCATGCGCTCGATTGCCGTGCCCAGTCGGGCCAGGGCCATGAAGTAGCCGGCGTGGCGATCGCGCGCCACGATCTGAGTGGGCACCACTTCCGGATGCAGGCCCAGGGCGCCCAGAGCGCGAGTTTCAATCTCCGGGTCCAGGCTGGCGTAGGTTCCCACCGCCCCGGCCAGCTTGCCCGCCGAGATCTCTTCCCGCGCCACCACCAGCGCGCGCCGCGCGCGGCTGACCTCGCTGAAGAAACCGGCGAACACCAGACCCGCCGTGATGGGTTCGGCGTGGATACCGTGCGAACGACCGATCATCAGAGTCGCGCGATGCTCTTCGGCCTTGCGCGCGAGCGCCTGCATGAGCTGGTCGACGCCGACCACGATCTCATCGGCTGCCTGGCGCAGCAGGATGGCCAGAGACGCGTCCAGCACGTCGGAGGACGTCATCCCCAGGTGCAGCCAGCGCGCCGGCTCACCCGCGAGTTCCTCAACATAGGTGAGAAACGCGATGACATCGTGCTTGGTCCGCTCCTCGATTTCCAGAATCTGCTTGGCCTGCAGCTTGCCAGCGGTCTTCTGGCGCACGCGCTGGGCGGTTCCCGCAGGAACGCTGCCCGCGGCTTCCATGGCCTCACACGCTGCCAATTCCACCCGCAGCCAGGTCTCGTAGCGATGGGCATCGGACCACAGTTCGGCCAGCGCAGGTCGCGTGTAGCGTTCAATCATGGTGCAGTGCCGTGCAGAGCGTGTTCTTTTAGCGGATCACGGCGAGCGATTCAATGGAGTCCAGCGCCGCTGGAACTCGACGTGCCGGAGTGCGGTGCGTGTGCCGAGGCCGGTAGCCGAATCCGGTAGCCGATAGCCGGTTCCGAATCCGGATCCGGTCGCCGGATCCGGCCACCGGCTCCGCCGCCGTCGACGCGGCCGCTCAACCGGAAAAGCACTCACGGGAGGCGGTCTAGTTCCCCTTGATGACGGTGCCGTGGCTGATGTTGTTGCCGACATTGGGCAGCGTCGTCGCCGTCGTCCAAGTCTTGAAATCCGCCGAGCCGTCGCTGGATTTCTCGTGGCCACCGCCACCGGCGTCACAGTAGAGACGCCAGGTTCCGTCGGGAAGACCGATCACGGCTGGCGCTTCCTTGCAGCCCGGCCAGTGGCTTATTCCGTCGTAGGTCCAGGGACCATCCAGGCTGGGTGCCGTCCCATGTTGGACGTACGATCCCTTGGAAAACGAGTGGTACGTGTCGCCAACCTTGACCATGAAGGTGTCGATGACCCCTGTCATCCCTATCTTCGTCCCCGCGCCCCACTTGGTCAGGGTATTGTCTGTCGGCTCGTAGCGATATGTCGTCGAGCTGTCGATGCTGACGAGGATATGAATGGTCCCATCTGTGTCCTTGAACCATTCAGGGGCCCATACGTTCTTCACTCCGGCGATGCCGCTGGGCACCTGGGTGACCGTGGTCCAGTCCTTCAGATTGGAGCTTGAGGCAATGGCGAAACTGGTCTGGGAACCGCAGCAACCAGCACCCGGCGGCGTAGTGAAGGCCACGTAGAACTTGCCGTCGGTGTGTTTCATGATGCTGGGATCGCGCAGATATCCGCTTGGCCCGGTGTAGCCGGTGTCGTACAGCAAGGTGAAATTCAGCGCATCGTTCGACGTATAGATGATCAGGTCAGAACTCGGCGCGGAGTCGTTGAAGCACGCGAAGATGTAGGGATAGCCCGGTCCAGTGCCGGATGCGCCGCCGGTTCCGCCCGACGCTCCACCCGAGCCGGACTTCCCTCCAGAACTAGTTCCGCCCTTGCCGCCCGACGCTCCGCCTGTCCCCGATTGACCTGCAACGCCGCCTGAGCTGGCGGAGCCACCGGATTGGTTTGCGCTGCCCGAGCTGCTCGCCCCGCCCGAACCAATCGCCCCGCCTGAGCTAATCGCTCCGCCTGAGCCAATAGCCCCACCTGAGCCAATCGCTCCGCCTGAGCCAATAGCCCCACCTGAGCCAATCGCTCCACCTGAGCCAGTCGCTCCGCCCGCGCTGGTGCTCCCGGCAAGAGAAGTGGTTCCGCCTGGGGCAGGAGGAACGCCACCGGTCACAGTCGAGCCGCCCGTCGAGGCGGTTCCACCGACGGTCGAGGTCCCGCCTGGGGCCGACGCCCCAGCCGTGCCGAGATTGCCTCCAGTCGCGACACCACCCGCCGAACTGACTGTGCCAGCCTGGGATGGATGGCCTCCAGTCGAGGCCCCGCCGGTCGTGCTCGACGAGCAACCGCAGACCAGCGTGGCGCCCGCCAAGACCGCGACGAGCGCGGGCCATCGGGCCATCGCCGTGCGTGGGCTGTTTTCCGAATGCCCGTTCGTGACGGGAGCCTTCATGCAAGATCAAGTTCCGCCGGGTTGCTTCCCCGGCTCAAGTAACTTGCCTTGGCGAACTCACCCGATTCGAATCACGCCCAGCCCCACCATGATGGCCAGCACCCCCACGGTCACGAACACCATGGCTCGGACCGTGGCCCCGTTGAAGTAGCGCTGCACCCTGCGTTCGCGCGCCTTGGGAGGCCGAGCCAGCGCCTGGGCCACCCCAGCCAGGATCAGAATGGCGCCGCTCAACACGAAGAACTTCAGTCCAGCCTGTGCGGGGTTCATGTTTGCGCCTCGACCAGCTGGCGATAGAGAACCATCAGCCGTCGGGATACGACGCCAGGCTTGCCGTCACCCAACACCTGCCCGTCGATCCGAGTCACGGGCAGCACCCTGCGCACCGAGCTGGTCAAGAAGACCTCGTCTGCCCGCCGGAACTCGTCAGGGCTCATGAATGAGAACTCATGACGCATGATGCCGTTTGTGTGCGCCAACTCAAGAACCTTCCCGCGAGTCACGCCATCCAGAATCCCAACCTCCAGCGCTGGCGTGCGAATCTGGCCGTCGACCACCGCGAACACGTTGCTGGTCGCTCCTTCAGCCACGCTGCCGTTGGCCGCACACAGGATGGCCTCATGGGCTGAGGGACGGCGCCGCCGCGCCTCGCCCATGGCCATCACATTATTGAGGTAGTTGCCGGACTTGACCGCGGGATCGATGGCCCGCGGCGAGTTTCTGGTCACCGACACGATTTCGACCTCGGCGCCCTTCTCATACATCTCTGGCGACGGTCCGCCCAATGGCTGGACGATGATCACCAGGCGCGGCTGTCCGGCTGCGGCAGGATCGAGATCCACGGTTCCATCGCCACGAGTCACCATTATCCTCACGCGGGACTCGGGGTTTTCCGCCGCTGCCAGCGTGTCGCGCACCGCTCGCACGATCTCGTCACGCGGGGGAAGCCTCAGATAAATCCGCTCCGCCGATCGGGCCAAACGGTCCAAGTGGTCGTCGAGAAAGACCAGCCGCCCGCGATTCGTGCCCACTGTCTCGTACACGCTGTCGCCAAAGAGGAAGCCTCTGTCGAAGACCGGCACGGCGGCTTCTTGGGGTGGACAGGGCCGGCCGCCGATGTGAATTCGGATTGACATTAAAGAACTGCGAAAGCTAGTACAATCAGGCTAGGCAGGCCACCATCAGTATCAGGCCCCTTGGGGAGGGGGTAGGCATTGAACATTCTGCGTGTCCGTTGCAGGAGTGCTGAGGAGTTCCGCGGTTTCTACAACACCGATCATCCTGAGGGCGGGATCTTCTGTCCGACCACCAAAGAGCTCGCACCAGATGACGAGGTCGTCGTGGAGATCGTCTGCAAAGCCCTGCCCAACCGGGTTTTTGTTCGCGGCACGGTGATGTCATGGCGGCCGGCCTTGCCCCGGCTGCGCGTGCGAGCTGGCGCCTTGGTCAAGTTCGCGACGGAAGAAGCGGCGAAGCGCGATTTCGTGCTGGAGACCCTCGGTGGGCAGCGCAAACCCACGCCACGTCGACGGCACACAAGAATTCCCATCGGCTTGCCGGTCAAGCTCCGCCTGGCCAACGTTCCCGAGCCAGTAGACGGCGACCTACGTGAAATCAGTGTCAATGGTGCGCTGGTTTGCGCGAAGGTAACCCCACCTCTCGGCACCGAGGTGGTGCTGGACATGGTGCCGCCTGGCGGTGTGGCGCCCATGTCCATCACCGGTCGTGTCATTTATCACGCTGGTCCGGGGCAGAGCGGCATCCGATTCGTTTTTCGCGAGGGTGGCGGTTCGCGTCGCTTGCGCGAGCTGGTACGGCGATTCAGGAGTTCGTGATAGTGGGCTGTCCGTCCCGAAGGGCCGGCGGACTCCCCGTGCGACTGGCCGGCCCCGCGAGACTTCGTCCGCTCTCTTTTGGCGTCATCCGGCAGCGTTCATATTCGGACATGTTGCGTGGTTGACTCCGCGCCACGGCTAACGGAAATTCCTGTTAGCGTCGATAGGGAAAGAGCTTGTAATATCACTCCGCCCATGAGCCCTTTGCATTCCGCAGACATGAAACCAAACAACCAGATCGCGGCGGGCACTCTGGTCGGCGGTCGCTTCCAGATCCAGCGCTTCTTGGGCGAGGAATGCGGCAGCGACGTCTACCAAGCGCAAGATTCTCAAGGTGTCGCCTCGGTATCCCTTCGTGTCTTCAGCGCGAAGGGAATGACGCTGTCTGCCGCAGAGTCTGACCTTGCCCAGGCTGCGCGCGTGCCACACAAGAACCTAGCGACGCTGGTTGCGTGGGGCCTCGACGGTGACTGCGTCTACGTAGCCTCGGAGGCCGTGGACGGCGCGAGTCTACGACAGATCTTTGATGCCCGGCGCAACGAGGGCAATGTGATCGGCCTGAATCACGCCCATGTCTTGCTCGGGCATGTGGCCAACGCCCTGGAGACGGTGCATTCGGCCCTGATCCATGGAGGCGTCAATCCTGCGGCCATCCGGGTTACCGGTGCCGGCCGGGTCAAGCTCTCCGACTTGGGCCTCTCGCGTGCGTTGCCAGCACTGGCTCGGCGAGGTGGTCCTGACCCCAACTCGCATGGCGCCTACCTCGCGCCCGAGATGTCGGCAGGCGAAGAACCCTCGCCTGCGGCGGACGTGTACTCCCTCGCGGCTATCCTATACGAAATGCTCACCGGCCATGCCCCGGCCTCGCCATTGTGGCCGCCCAGTCAGGTGAACTCGGCGGTTCCGCCCGCCGTGGATGCGGTGGTGGCGCGCGGCCTGGCTCCCCTTCCGGAAACGCGTTTCTCCCGGCCAAGAGAACTCTTGAATGCGCTGGGAGCCGTTCTTGCCAGCATGGCGGGAAGTGCGCCCTCCGCGGCCGCGCCTCCCAAGCCTGCCCGGCTGACCATGGGGAAATCCTTCAGTGTCGCCGATGCCGTGCGCCTTACCGAGGAGTACGAGCGCTGGCTCATCCAGAAGGACAAACTCGACTTCGGCCCCTTCTCCCTGGCCCAAGTGATGGCCCAGATGGACAAGGGCATCTTCAACGGCGACGACATCATCGTTGATGTGGATTCAGGTGACCGGCAAAGAATTCGCGAGCATCCGCAGTTGGTCGAATTCACTCGACTCAATGAGCGCCGGCTCGAAACGCAGCGACGGGCACAGGCCGAGCGAACCCACGAGCACGTGGAACGCAAGAAGGGCCGCTGGACACTCCTCATTATCGGCACGGCGGTCTTGGCGCTGGCCGGGGGCCTGTCCTGGTTCATCCACAAGCGCGTGGCGGCCAAGGATGACGTCCTGGCCTCACGCGTGAGCGAAGCCGACGTGGATGCGTTCCTCAAGGACGTCAAGATCTCGTTCCCAGAACACAAGCGTGGCGCCAGGCACGGTGGTGGGCCCGGTGCCGGCCCCGGGGGCGTGGCTGGCCGTGCGGAGGACTTCAACAACAACATGGATCTCGGCGACGTGAGCCAAGGGGGTGGCGATGCCATCCTGGACGAGGGCACGATCGACAGAGTCATGCACGCCAACTACCGCCGACTAGTTCCCTGCATCATGGGCAGGGGTGTGCCGACCATCGAGGTCGACTTCGTGGTTCAGCCCACGGGACGGGTCAAGGCGGTGCGGGTCAATGGTCAGGGCAAGGGGCCACTTCCTATGTGCATCTTGAATCAGATGCAGTCATTCGGCTTTCCTGCCTACAAAGGCAAGAGCACCATCGCCAGCTGGTCCATGTCGATCCGGTAGCGAGCTATTTTCACCACAGAGATCACAGAGAACACAGAGATCGGAAAGGAAGAAGGGGTTCGGACTGCGAAGTATCCAGCCCTTCTCTTTCCGGTCCGGCTCTGTGGCCTCTGTGCCCTCTGTGGTGAAACAGCTAACTTCCGGTCCGCTATTTCGCGAAGCCGGCCACGCGCTCCTTGCCGGGCTTGGCAGCCATCACGCGCAGGCCCAAGACGAGATCGTAGGTGAACCAGAAGTGCTCATTCTTGACGGTTTGTAGGCTCAGAACCTTGTCGCGCAGCTCGACCCGAATGACTTTGTTCACCGGCATTACATCGCCGGGGGCAGCCACGAGGAAGACGGCCTCACGCTCCTCGGGAATCGAAAAGGTGTCCTGACTGGCCTGTAGGCCCTCGGACGAAAGCGCGGCGGCGATTGTGTCTTTGGTCATAGCCCCAGTCTACAACGAGCGCAGCCCTTCCAGGGTGCGCGCGATAGCATCGGGCAAATCGCCCGCCATGAGATTGTGCGAACCCAGCGTCCGGATGGCGGCCTCCGCCGATTCTCCGTGGACAAACACGCCCGCACAGGCGGCATCGGGCGCCGCCAGCCCTTGCGCCAGCAACGATGCGATGACCCCGGTGAGGACATCGCCGCTACCGGCGGTGCCCAGGGCCGCGTTGGCCGTTGGGTTGATGTGGGCCGTTCCCTCGGGACATGCGATCACCGTGCGCGCGCCCTTCAGAACCACTACCGCACGCGATCGCTCGGCCAGTCGACGCGCGTGGCCCAAGCGATCCTTCATGATTTCGGCCACGGGCAGACCGCAAAGACGCGCCATCTCGCCGGGGTGAGGAGTCAAGATGCGGGCAGCGCGAGCTGACGACACAACGCGGCCAGCGTCCTCAGCCAACAGGGTCAGGGCATCGGCGTCCACCACGAGAGGGATTGTCAACTCGGCCACCAGCCGGCGCACCAGAGCCGCCATGCCCGGACCGGTGGGAATGCCAGGTCCCAAGGCCGCCGCCTTCATGCGGCCGGCCAGAGCCAAAATGCGCGAGTAGCTTGCCTCATCCGCGTCGTCGCCGTCAGCGTAGCTTGCGGTCATCTCGGCCACGACCTTGGCGTCAAGGGCCGTCTGGCCAGCGGCAGTCGTGGCCACTGTGGCGAGACCCGCGCCAGTGCGCAGAGCTGCCCGCGCTGCCAGCAGCGCCGCACCGGTCTTGCCAGCCGAACCAGCGATGACCAAGACGTGACCAGCGGTGCCCTTGTATGCCCCCGGACCCGGTCGGGGCAACAAACGCGCCACGCCTGCACGTTCCAGCCAATAGCAGAGCGGCCCCTCGGCCTTGGCCGCTTCCACAGTCGCGTCGGGCGGAACACCCAGATCCACGACTTCAACCCGCCCGGCCGGCGCGTCGGGATCCAAAACCAACCCTAACTTGCGGCAGCCCATGGTGGCCGTCACATGCGCGACCAGGGCAACCCCACGCACGGCGCCGGTGTCGGCGTCCATGCCCGAGGGAATGTCGACCGCGACGCGCAGGCAGTCGATGGCGTTCATGGCGCGAATCGCAGCCGCGGCCGGGCCGGTCACGTCAGAACGCAGCCCGGTGCCAAACACAGCATCCACGATCACGTCAGCCCCGGCGAGATACGTGCGCCAAGTGGTGGCATCCTCTTCGAACGAAGCATCACGCACCAGCGCACCGGGCAGGGCTTCGAATACCCGCGAAAAAACCGCGGCGTCGCCGGTCATCTTCTCACGGGGCATGGCCAAGAAGACCTGCACCTGCGCACCCCGGTCGAGTAGGTGCCGAGCCACCACGAAGCCATCCCCGCCGTTCTGGCCAGCGCCGCACACCACGCGCACGTCCAGGTCAGACAGGCGCGGCTTCTCCCGTGCGATGATTTCCGCCACCCCGCGCCCCGCGTTCTCCATGAGGACCAGTCCCGGCAGCCCGAGCTTGTCGATAGCGGCTCGGTCGACCGCCTTCATCTGCGCCGCAGAAAGCACCAAGGCCAAGATCCCCTACCCCGTGCTTCTCGCACTGGCCGCAATGGCCGCGCGCATGTCGACCACGGCGCGTTCCATGCCAACCAGCACGGCGCGCGAGATGATGCTGTGACCGATGTTCAGTTCTTCCAAGAAAGGCAACGCCGCCACCGGGCCGACGTTGGCGTAGTCCAGACCGTGCCCCGCGGCCAGGCGCAGCCCAGCGCCGGCCACGGCCCGCCCCGCTTTTTCCAGCCGGGCCAGCTCGCGCCGGGCCGCTTCGCTGCCGAGAGCGGCATGGCAATAATCGCCGGTGTGCAACTCGGCACAGGTGGCACCCAAGTCCGCGCTGGCCCGGGCGGCGTCTTCCTCGGGATCGATGAAAAGGCTGACGCCGATGCCCGCATCGCGCAGGGTGCGCACGGCACGGCCGATGACCGTCCCCTGCCCGCGCAAATCGAGTCCGCCTTCCGTGGTTCGTTCCTGCCGCTTCTCGGGCACCAGCGTGCAAAAATCAGGTTTGATCTCTAGCGCCAGCTCCACAATCGATGGCACCGTTGCCATTTCCAGATTGAGCACGCCGCGCACCGTCTGGCGCAGAAGGCGCACGTCGCGGTCCTGGATGTGGCGCCGGTCCTCGCGCAAATGCGCGGTGATGCCGTGAGCGCCGGCCAGTTCGCACAGGCCAGCAGCCAGCACCGGGTCAGGGTAGATGGTGTCGCGCTGCTGGCGCAGCGTCGCCACGTGATCGACGTTGACGTGCAGGCGAATCATTGTGCCAGCGCCTTCTGCATGGTCGCCACGATCTCCTCGGCGTAGCCACGAATGGTGTTCTCATCGGTACCTTCGATCATCACGCGCGCCTTGGACTCCGTGCCCGAGTAGCGCACCAGCACACGGCCGTCTTGGCCAAGGGCCTTCTCCACGCGAGCAATGACCGTGGAAACAGAGGACAGTTCTTGCAGCGGCGTCTTGCGCGCCACCGCAAAGTTGATGAGGACCTGCGGGTAGCGAGTCATGATCGCGGCGAGTTCGGACAGCGGGCGTTCCTCCTGCACCATGATTGACAACACCTGTAGGGCCGCGAGCAAGCCGTCCCCGGTGGTCGCTTCTTCGAGAAAGATGATGTGGCCCGACTGCTCGCCGCCGAAGACGAATCCTTTTTCGCGCATGGCTTCGACGACGTAGCGGTCGCCGACCGGGGCGCGCAGAAGGATTCCGTTCCGCGCCGCCAGCACCCGTTCCAAACCCAGGTTCGACATGACTGTGGCCACCACGGTGTTCCCGGGCAACGCCTTGCGTGCCAGCAGCCGCGTGCCCAAGATGGCCATGATTTGGTCGCCGTCGACGATCTCGCCACGCTCATCCGTGAGGATCACGCGGTCCGCGTCCCCGTCGAGTGCGATGCCGATTGCGGCATGGGTGCGGCGCACCTCGGCCGACACCTTTTCGGGATGCAAGGCCCCGCAGCCGTCATTGATGTTACGCCCGTTCGGCTCAGCAGACAGCACGGTCAGTTCGGCGCCCAACTCGGTGAAGACCTGCGGCGCCACCCGGTAGGCGGCGCCGTTGGCACAATCGACCACCACGCGCACGCCATCGAGGGTGCGCAACTTGGGGAACGTGTGCTTGAGAAACTGCACGTAGCGACCTTCCCCGTCGTCGATGCGAATGGCCTTGCCAATATTGGGTTCGGGGCCCGGGGTTGGTGCCTCCGGGTCGCCCATGCGGCGCTCGATGTCTGCCTCCACCTCGTCAGGCAGCTTGAAACCGTCGGAGGCGAAAATCTTGATGCCGTTGTCCTGATAAGGATTGTGCGAGGCACTGATCACCACGCCCGCGTCGGCGCGCATGCTGGACGTGATAAAGGCGATGGCCGGCGTGGGCATGGGTCCGACCAACATGACGTCAGCACCCGCCGACACGATTCCCGCCTCCAGCGCGCTTTCGAGCATGTAGCCGGACAAACGGGTATCTTTTCCGATGACGACCCGGCAGCGCCGACCGCCCCTGCGAAACCGCTCGGCCACCGCGCGGCCTAGCGACAGCGCGATCTCCGCGGTCATCGGATACTGGTTCGCGACACCCCGGATCCCATCAGTGCCGAAAAGTCTTCGTGTCTCGTCTGTCTTGCTCATAGGAAGGGTTGCATTCTAGTCGAGTTGGCTGGCTCGCGCGATGGCTTCGACCACGCGAACCACGTCGCGCATGGCCACGACATCGTGAACCCGCACCGCATCCGCACCATTCATGATTGCCACAGCCACGGCCGCGGCCGTGCCAAAGATCCGTTCAGACGGCGGCCGGATTGCTCGCGTGGGGAGCCCGCCGGCTCCCCCTGCGGGGGCTTCGGGACCGACGACCACCCTGCCCGCCCCGCGCGCTTCGCGCGCGCCCTCGTCGCCGGCGGCGGACCATCGCGCGAGGCCGAGCGAAGCGAGCGGGGAAGGGGTGGCGGGTGGGAGCCGAAGGGTTTGGCGAGGCCGAGCGTCAGCGAGCGGGGTGGGTGCAGGGCGTGGAGGGGCCGAAGGGCGGAGCGAACCCTCTGAGGGTTCCCATGATGAAATTAAATCACCTATGAATCGCTTGCGGGACACGCCTACCATGAGGGGCACGCCCGCCTGTCTCCGTAGGCGCGCAAGATTCCTGAGCAAGCACAGGTTGTGCTCCAGGAGCTTGCCAAAGCCGATGCCGGGATCGGCCCACACCTCGCTGCATCCTGCTGCCTGCGCCGCAGCCACCCGGCTGGCCAGTTCGGCAGCCACTTCGTCCACCACGTTGTCGAAATGTACGTGGGCCTGCATGTCGGCCGGCTTGCCGCGCAGGTGCCCCACCACCATGGCCGCCCTGCCCGCCGCAGCCACGCGCAGGATTTCCGGATCGAGCAAGCCCCCGGACACGTCGTTGATTGCGGTGGCCCCCTCAGCCAGGGCCGCACGCGCCGTGGCGGCCCTGTAGGTATCGACGGACACGCGCACCGTCGCTGGCAGATGTTTCGACAGCCCGCGAATCACAGGAACCACGCGTGCGATCTCCTCGACCTCGGGAACCGGCACGGCCCCTGGCCGCGTGGATTCACCGCCCACGTCGATCCAGTCCGCACCATCCGCCACCATGGCCAGGCCCGCGGCCACTGCGTCCTGCACCGAAGAGAATCGTCCCCCGTCCGAGAACGAATCGGGCGTCACATTGAGAACACCGACAATCCGCGTGACCATCGCAGACGAGGCTGTGCCAGCCTACTCTTCTAGGCCTTTTCGGGGTCAGGCAACGGTCGCGGGAACAGCCCCGGACGTTGCCCGGGCCGGGCTTGCTTCTGCTCGCCACCGTCCTTGCCCGCCACGGAAGCGGGAACCGTGGGGGCCCGGTCCAGTTTGCCACCCGCAAACAGGACGTCGATCTCGGCGCCATCAATGGTTTCGTACTCGAGCAGCGCCTCGGCCAGCACGTTCAGCTTGTCCATGTTGCCCGTGATGACCTGCTTGGCCCGTTCGTGGTTCGCCGTGACGATCCGGCGCACCTCGGCGTCGATGTCCACCGCGGTCTGCTCGCTGTATTCCTTGTGCTCGGCGAAGTCGCGGCCCAGGAACACCATCTCTTCGTTGCGTCCGAAGTGCAGCGGTCCGATCTTCTCCGACATGCCCCACTCGCAGACCATCTTGTGCGCCAGGTCGGTGGCCATAGAAATGTCGTTGGAGGCTCCGGTGGTGATCTGGCCGAAGACCAGCTCCTCAACCACGCGGCCCCCCATGGCCACCGCGATCTGATCGTTGGCAGCCTCGCGCGACAGGTTGAGCCGGTCTTCCAAGGGCAACTGCTGTGTCAATCCCAGAGCGCGGCCGCGCGGAATGATGGTCACCTTGTGAACCGGGTCGGACCCCTTCATCATCTTGCCCACCAGCGCGTGCCCTGCTTCATGGAACGCGGTGATGCGCTTGTCCTGGTCACTGATGATCATCGATCGCCGCTCAGGGCCCATCAGGACCTTGTCCTTGGCCATCTCGAAATCGTGGCGGTCGAGTTGATCCTTGTCCTCGCGCGCGGCCAGCAAAGCCGCCTCGTTGACCAGATTCTCAAGGTCGGCGCCCGAGAAGCCCGGCGTCCCGCGCGCCACAATTTCAAGATCCACGTTGGACCCGAGCGGCATCTTCTTGGTGTGAACCTTGAGGATGCCCAGCCGCCCCTTGACGTCCGGCCGCGGAACCACGATGCGCCGGTCAAAGCGCCCCGGTCGCAGCAAGGCCGGGTCCAGAACGTCGGGCCGATTGGTGGCCGCGATGAGAATGACGCCGTCGTTGGACTCGAATCCATCCATCTCGACCAGCAGCTGGTTGAGGGTTTGCTCGCGCTCGTCGTGGCCGCCGCCCAAACCCGCCCCGCGGTGTCGTCCCACGGCATCGATCTCGTCGATGAACACGATGCAGGGCGCGTTCTTCTTGCCCTGCTCGAACAGGTCGCGCACGCGGCTGGCGCCCACACCCACGAACATCTCGACGAAGTCCGAGCCAGAGATGGAGAAGAACGGCACGCCCGCCTCGCCCGCAATGGCGCGCGCAAGCAGGGTCTTGCCCGTGCCGGGCGGCCCCATCATGAGCACGCCCTTGGGAATGCGACCGCCCAAGCGGGTGAACTTCTTGGGATCCTTGAGAAAGGCGATGATCTCCTCGACCTCGTCCTTGGCCTCTTCGATGCCGGCCACGTCGGCGAAGGTAATCTTCTTCTGGCTCTCGGACAGCAGACGCGCCTTGGACTTGCCAAAGCTCATGGCCTTGCCGCCGCCCATCTGCAGCTGGCGCATGAAAAGCAGAAAGACCACCGCGACCACGATGATGGGCAGCCACGTGATCAGCATCTGCTGCCAAAACCCGCCCTCGGACTCGCGTGTGATCTCGTAGGGAATGTTGGCCTTGTTGAGCTTCTCCAGCGTCTGCTCGCCGATGAAGCCGTTGGTGACGAAGGCCTCGTCGCCCTTCTTCAAGATCCCGCGGAATTCCGCGTTGTTGCCGTTCATGCGAATCTGCAAGGGCGTAGTCTTGAAGTCGGCGGGCGACTTTTCGACCTTCTGAATGAACTCGGAGAACGCCATTTTCTGGTCGGTTGCCCGCGGATTGATGAGCTGCCACACCAAAAAGAAGGTGAAGAGCAGCATGGCCCAAACCAGGATGGTCTTATGACTATTGCGCACGCGCGGTCCTCTGATGCTGTCGGCTATCTGATCAGAATATTGACCGCAAAAAGCGCGGCGTCAACGAGAGTTCCCGTCGGCAACGCTGTCAGACAGAGCGCACGGCGAGCCAGTGCTCCGTGCCGCCCTGCGGACGCCCGATCTCGGAGGGTCGCAGGCCCGCGACAAACAGGATGCTTCCGTCGGCGGCGACCAGCACAGGCAGCTCGTGCCGCAGGTCGCGAGGGATCTTGGCATCGACCAGCAGGTCCGACAGCTTGCGACTGCCGCGGCCGCCCCGCGGACGCATGCGCTCGCCCGGGCGCCAGGCGCGCACCTCCAGGGGTCGCGCGATCCGTGTGGCGTCAAAAACTGCGGCACCGCTTGGTGGAGCCGCGGGGGCCCTCCCTTCTTCTAGCTTGAGAGCCGAGCCCTCGCTTCGACCCGGCAGGCGATAAATCCCCGGGCCCTTCACCCCGACCACCTCGGACGAAGAAGGGCCAGATTCTTGCTGCACGTGCGGCCGAAAGCGGACGTTTCCGTAGCTCACCACCACCTCACCCTCAGGGACCGATACCCGTCGCGTGCCCCGCCCCTCGGCCGCCATCCGTTGGATCAACGCGGCCGCACGCCGCGGGACGGACGGCAGCGCGAGCGGGTTACGCGTCGGCGTCCCCGCGGCGATGGCGCGCGCGTCTTGTGCCATGGACAGCAGCGCCTCGACCACACGCGGATTCTCGCGAGCCAGCAGGGGCAGAAGGTCAAGACGAATCCGCACCCGCGCATAGTGCCGGTTGGCATTCGAGGGATCTTCAATGAAGGGGATGCGCCGTTTGGCCAGAAACGCCATGATGCCTTTGCGGCGAACGTCAAGCAGGGGCCGGATGAAGATCCCGCGCTGATAGGGAATTCCCGCAAGGCCACCGATGCCCGTACCGCGCACAATGCGAAAAAGCACCGTCTCGGCCTGATCGTCGGCCGTGTGGCCGAGGGCGATGCGCGCGCACCCCCACCGGGCCGCTGCGTCCTGCAGGGCGAGAAGGCGGACGTTGCGAGCGGCTTCCTGCCAGGACACATGGGCGCGGCGCGCGGCCTTGACGTCGACCGAGAGAATCTCGCAAGCCACGCCCAGGGCGCGGCAGCGCTCGGCCACCAGGGCGGCCTCGCTCCCTGATTCCGGCCGCAGGCCGTGATCCACGGTCGCCGCGACCAGCTCGATGTGCAAGCGGGACGCGAGGTGCTTCAGCGCATGCAGCAGCGCCGTCGAATCAGGACCGCCGGAGACAGCCATCAACACGCGTTCGCTCGCCGCGAGCAGCGCCTGCTCGCGAATGGTATGCATCACCTGGGAGAGCAACTAGTGCTCCTTGCGCAGAAGCACGATGTGTTCCCGGCGGGGGCGGCCCTCGAAGATCTGGCGCAGGCGATAGTCATGGGGCGGCCGGGCCTGCGAGACGCGCGCCACCGGGGTAAGGCCCAAGCGCTGGGCCTCGTCCTCGACGGTCTGCGCGGCGTCCTCGGGCGCGCCCGCGACCACGCCGTCCCCCACTTGCAAGATGACGGCCGCGCCCCGACGGGCCACGCGCGCCATTTCCGACAGCCAGCGCCGCCGATCGTGAAGCCAGCGCTGGGCGGCGGAACCCAAGCCCTCGTCGCGCGCACCCACCTGCACGCGATCCAGATTCGCACGGGGCAGCCCCAGCCAGAGGAAGCGCACATCGTGGTGTTCCGCGTAATCGTAGGTTCCAGCGTAGGGTGGCGAAGACAGGATCAGATCGAAGCGATCCGCCGGCGCTATGCCCAAGTCTCGCGCATCGGCCACACGAATCTGCGGCCTGGGCGTTCCCGCCGGTGTTCGCCGTTCCAAAGCTTCCAGGCCACGCGCCAGCTCTTCGGCACGGCCGGCAAAGAAGTGCGAAGGCACGCCCCGGCCGATGCGCCGAGCTTGCGCCTCCTCGCTACCGCGCATGAATTTCACCAAGATCGAGGACAAACACGCACGCAAAGCGCGGCCCACGTCGTCTTCCTTGGTTTCGCCAATGAGCGCGCGCAAACCGTAGAGTTCAAGCGCAACGTGGGGAAAGAATCGGTCTTTCTCCCGGGCTGCCCACTGAGGGATCTCGGGCCGCTGGCGCTTGCGGGCGCGCTCGGCTGCCTGCTCGGCGATCTGCCGCGCGCCTTCCACCAGACGCGCGCGCCCCTCCGGCCCCAGGGTGGTCGAGCGGACCTGCGCGATGATCACGGCCAGCGGGCTGGCGTCGCTGCCCACCGCCTTACGACCGGCGGCCATGGCCTCGACCAGGACCGTGCCGCTGCCGCAAAATGGATCGAGCACCTCTTGGCCAAGCTGCGAGAAGCGTGCGATCGCGGTACGCGCGGTGAAGGGGTGCATGCGACCCGCGTAGCTGTGAAACCCGTGAGTCAGCGCGCGAGCCAGGCCGGGGTCAGGCGTCAGCAGCTCGGCCAGCGCCGCCGCACTTTCAGCGTCGCCAGCCCGCTCCACGGCACCGCCCAAGACGGAAAACGCCTGCTTGCGGCGCTCGGGTCTCAACCCGGGAACCTTCGCAGGGCCCTCGTGTCCTCCCGCCTCCTTGTGATGCTTCTTTGTTACCCGTTCCATCGCGATGACTCGAAGATGCCCTCAAGCAGGCTGCGAGGCTGTGAAAACAGCTGCAAGTCAGACCCCTTGTCGAGGAAGCGTCGGTCCAGCGCCTGCCCCACCTCGCGCGGCTTGCCCGCTAGCCACAGCAATTCTGCGTCGGAAGGCGGCGCAAGCGGCGAAGGGCTGGAAGGCTCGGTCATGGGTCGATGCCGACTATAGCGCGCGCACGGGGCCGGACCTACTGTTGCCGGCAGCTCCGCCTGCCCTCAACCGTGAAGGATCCGCTCCATCAAGATGTCTTCGAGGCTGCGCAGGCCATCGAGAACCGCGTGGATCTGAACCACACCGGCTCCCACCCGGTAGATGATCCGCCACGGGCTTTCCTGGATCTCGCGCCAGGTGTGGTCTCCTATCGACCGAAGCTCCGGTGGGGTGCGGCCACGGTTGGGGAACTCGGCCAGGGACTCGGCTCGGTCGACGATACGGTCGACTATCGGACCAGCCCGCAGCGGAGATTCGCCCAGCAAGAACAAAGCGATTCGCTCAAGGTCGGCTGCTGCCGGTCCGGTCCACACAACACGAAACTCACGACTTCCCCTCATCGGCGGGCGGCCCGACGCAGGGCGGCGTGGGCGCGCCGGCGCACATCCTCGCTGGAGTATGTTTTCTCGCCCCGAGCGAGCGACTCTTGGCTTTGCGCGAGCAGCTTCAGCATCGAGAGAGTCGCTTGCATGTCGTCGTGTCGTCGCGCATCCATCACCACGACGCGAGCCCGGCCGTTCTGGGTGATCAAGATGGGCTCTCCGGTACGGACAGCCTCACCAACCACATCCTTGGTATGAGTCTTCAGGTCGGTGATGGGTCGCGCACTGGTCGCTCGCATAGACCGCAATATAGCACTGAATTTGGTACTAGACGCAAGCTTCTTTCGTCGCCGTACCAGAGACGCCAGGCACTTGCCAAGCGGGCCGTCGGGGAAGGGCGACCGCAGGTCGCCCCTACCGCCGTGCAGGTATTGGCGACTTGAAATTTCAAACCTACCTCATGCATTTGTGCATTTGATCGCCCGCTGCATTTCCTGTACGCTCCGGTCAGCAAATTCGTCGGTGAAATGCACATGGAACCCCTCAAAATCAAGCCAGCAGGAAGCGCGAAGTGGGATCTCGTCAGCCTGGGCGAAATCATGTTGCGCCTCGATCCCGGAGATGGCCGTATCGCGACCACACGTTCGTTCCAGGTGTGGGAAGGCGGCGGCGAGTACAACGTCGCACGCGGGTTGCATCGCTGTTTCGGCCTGAAGACCGCGGTGGTGACCGCCCTGGCCGACAACCCGGTGGGCCGTCTGGTCCAGGACCTTGTCTACCAGGGTGGCGTGGACCAATCGCACGTCAAATGGGTTTCCTACGATGGCGTAGGCCGCGCGGTTCGCAACGGCATGAATTTCACCGAACGCGGATTCGGGGTGCGCGCGCCGCTCGGCTGTTCCGACCGCGGCCACACCGCGGTGTCGCAGCTGCAGCCCGGCAGCGTCGACTGGAAACTGATTTTCCGCGGCGAAGGTTCACGCTGGTTCCACACCGGCGGGATCTTCTGTGCCCTTTCGGAAACCACGCCTCTGGTGGCCAAGGAAGCCCTCAAGGCCGCGCGCGACAATGGCGCCGTGGCCTCCTACGACCTCAACTATCGCGAGTCGCTGTGGAAGGCCATCGGCGGCCGCAAGCGCGCCATCGAAGTGAACCGCGAAGTCGTGTCCCAGGTCGACGTGCTCTTCGGCAATGAAGAGGACTTCACCGCGGCGCTGGGCTTCGAGGTGGAAGGCGTGGACGAGAACCT
>Ga0182017_10001297_pt1 | contig 19385 bp, 15 predicted proteins | sample 712E3DmetaG_FD_120492 | JGI IMG/M metagenome (GOLD analysis project Ga0182017, IMG submission 120492) | Permafrost microbial communities from Stordalen Mire, Sweden - 712E3D metaG | ecosystem: Environmental > Terrestrial > Soil > Wetlands > Permafrost | place: Sweden: Stordalen | collected... | reverse complement strand
GGAATGAACGCGGCGTCGTCGTAGTCTTGACCGGTGGCTGACTGCCCCTTGCGCGCCAGCACGCCGATGATCTGAAAGGGTACTTTCTGTATGCGCACGGACTGACCGGTGGGATCCGCGTTGGAACCGAAGAGCTTGTCCACCACGGTCTGCCCAAGCAACACCACCTTGCTGCCCGCTTCGATGTCTGATTGACTGATGGGGCTGCCCATGGCGACGGGCCAGGTGCGCATCAGCAAGTATTCTGGTGAAACGCCGTTGATTGAGGTGGCCCAGTTTTGGTCTTCACTGATCACCTGCTGGTTGCTGCGCAGCTGCGGGCTGGCGTAGCGAACCGCGCTGGCTTCGCTGCGAATCGCCTTGAGATCGTCCCAGGTCAATGTGGGCATGCTGCCGAACCCGCCGTGCGCCCCGGAGGCGCTGGTGGTGCCGGACAGGACCACGAGTAGGTTCGACCCCATGGAGGCGAAAGCCTCCTCCACGCGCGCCTTGGCGCCCTCGCCGATGGCCACCATGGCAATCACCGCGGACACTCCGATGATCACGCCCAGGGTGGTGAGGAACGAGCGCATCTTGTTGCGCAGAAGCGCGCGCACCGCGACCCGCAGCACTTGCAATGGGCTCACGGCGCGGCCTCCGCGCCGGCGGGAATGGGCTCGGCTCGCAGCGGCGTCTGCCGCTGGTCAGACTGCACGCGGCCGTCGTGCATGACCACCACGCGCGAGGCGTAGCGGGCGATGTCCGCCTCATGGGTGACCAGCAAGAGCGTGATGCCACTTCTGCCCAGTTCCTGGAACAGCGCCATGATCTCGACGCTGGTGCGCGAGTCCAGGTTGCCGGTGGGTTCGTCAGCCACGATGAGGCGCGGTCGCGTGACCAGGGCGCGCGCCACCGCCACCCGCTGCTGCTGCCCGCCCGACATCTGATTGGGATGATGGTGCATGCGTTCGCCCAGGCCCACATGCTCAAGCGCCTCGCGCGCACGAGCGTGGCGCTCGCGCGCCGACACGCCCGCGTACAGCAGAGGAAGCTCGACGTTCTCCAACGCGGTGGTGCGCGACAGCAGGTTGAAGCTTTGAAACACGAAACCCAAGGTGCGGTTGCGCAGCCGCGCCAAGGCGTTGCGGTCGAGCCGCGACACCTCGTCGCCCACCAGCCAGTAGCCACCCGAGCTGGGACGGTCGAGGCACCCCAAAATGTTCATCAGGGTGGACTTGCCCGAGCCCGAAGGTCCCATCACCGCCACCGACTCGCCCTCGCTGATGGTCAGCGAGACGTCGCGCAGAGCATGGACATCCACATCGCCCATCCGGTACACCTTGCTGACCTTGCTGGCCTCGATGAGGGGCTTGCCCATCTGTGCACCTAGAACCGGCGCGGACCACCGGGCGGCGGCCCGGCACCGGGCAACATTCCGGTCCCCGTGGTGGCCGGCTTGAACCCCGCCGGCAGAGTCGCATCGCTAATGACCAGATCCCCGGGCTGCAAGGGGCCCTCCACCACCTCGGTCTTGCTGCCGTCGGTGGTGCCGGTCTTGATGCGAACCGAGCTGGGCAGATCATTGCGCAACACCCAGACCGTGCGTCGATCGGGTGCTTCCTCGCCCTTGGCCGAGCCACCCGTCCGGGCCGGGCCGGCCGTTCCCGCCGCGGACGCGGCCCACGCCCCGTCGCCGCCGGAGTGGCGCCCGTGAGGCATTTCCAGCTTGAGCGCGCTGACCAAATCAGCGCTGGGGCGAAAGCGGAGGGCTGCGTTGGTCACGCGCAGCACGTCGTCCTTGTTGGCGAACACGAAACTGATGTTGGCGGTCATGCCCGGCCGCAGCTTGAGATCGGAGTTGTCGACATCGATGACGGCATCGTAGGTGACGACGTTTTGCACGGTCGTGGCGGCGTTGCGAATCTGGCGAACCGCACCCCTGAACGCCTCGCCCGGGAAGGCGTCCACGGTGAATGTGGCTTGCATGCCCGCGCGCAGCTTGCCCACGTCAGCCTCGGCCACACTGGTGTCCACCTGCATTTTGCGTAGGTCCTCGGCGATGACAAACAACACCGGCGCTTGCAGCGAAGCGGCCACAGTCTGGCCCACGTCCACGTTGCGCGAGATCACAGTGCCATCGGTGGGCGACACGATGTCGGTCAGGGCCAGGTTCACCTCGGCCAAGTGCAAGACAGCCATGGCCTGCTTGACATTGGCTTGGTCGGCCTCGACCTGGGCCGAGGCCGATCCGGCATTGGACTCGGCGGTGTCCAGGTCCGAAATGGCTATAAGTTTGTCTTTCGCCAGCGGGCCCTGCCGCTTGAACTGCCTGTCGGCGAACTTGGCCAGCACCCTATCCTTGTCCAGGGTGGCCTTGGCCTGGGCATAGTTGGCGCGGGCATTTTCCAGCGTGGCCTGGAACAGCCGGGGATCAATCTTCGCGACGACCTGCCCCTTCTTCACGGTCGAGTTGAAATCGGCGTGGAGCCTCAGAATTGAGCCGGACACCTGGCTGCCAACCTGCACGGTAACCAGCGCCGACAGAGTCCCGGTGGCGGTGACCCGCGCAGTGATGCGACCACGATCCACCGCGGTAGTTTCCCATTGCACCTTGGGCTTGCTCGATCGCCGTTTCACCAGATAGGCCGTGCCCCCGGCTAGCGCCAACACCAGGACCACCACGCCCCAGAACTTGGTCGACTTGAGCCAACTCATGCGCATCTCCTGCCCCTATTTATCGCGGTCCCGCCGTGCGGCCAGCCCATTTTCGGGCGACACCGGTGTAGGTGGCGAAATACGGTCCAGTTCATCCAGATTGTCCACCATCCGCTGGAGCCAGCCCCGCAGTGTGGCGATCTCGTCCGACGAGAAATGTGCCACCGCTGCTTTGCGAACTTCCTCTGCCACGGCCAGACAGCGCGCGCCGAATTGCACACCTCGGGGAGTCAGCACCATCCGGCGACGGCGACGGTCGGCGGGGTCGCTGTCCAGACGAACCAGTTTGCGCCGGCTCAAAGCGGCCAACACACGGGAGGCCGTGGGCTGGTCCATGGGCAAGGCCGACAGAATCTCGGCCAGCGACGCCCCCTGGCGTTCCACCAACGCCACCAGCAGCCAGAATTGCTGGTTCGAAAGCCCCAGATCGCGCACCCGCATCTCCACAGCCTGGCGCTGCCGCCGTCGCGCCAACGCCATGAGAAGACCTATCGATACTTGCTTTGCCAACATATGCTTTGCTATATATTTCCCCATCCCGGCTGCGTTGTCAACCCAGGAGGCTAGCTTTCTCACCACAGAGAGCACAGAGATCACAGAGCCGGATCGGAAAGGGAAGGGTTGGATTCTTCGCAGTCCGAACCCCTTCTTCTCTTCCGATCTCTGTGTTCTCTGTGGTGAAAAGAAGCTAACTACAAATCCAGATCCGCCTGGGCGGCATGCTCCATGATGAACTTGAAGCGCGCCTCGACGTCCTTGCCCATGAGCTCGGTCAAAATGCGGTCAGTCTCCGGGCCATCGCCGATAGTCACGCGTAGCAGCCGGCGCGTGGCCGGATCCAGTGTGGTCCGACGCAGTTCCTCGGGTTGCATCTCGCCCAAACCCTTGAAACGCATGACCTCGGGCTTGGCGTTCTTGGGCAGAGCTGCCACGATGCGATCGCGATCCGCCTCGTCGAGCGCCCAGAAGGTTTCTTTGCCGTGGTCCACGCGAAACAACGGCGGCTGCGCCAAGTACACGAATCCGCCCTGAATGAGCGGGCGCAGATGCCGGTAGAAGAAGGTGAGCAGCAAGGTGGCGATGTGGTGGCCGTCGGAATCGGCGTCCATCATGAAGATGATCTTGTGGTAGCGCAGGCGCTCCAGGTTGAACTGCTCGCCCACGCCGCAGCCGAGCGCGGACACCACGTCTTGCAGTTCCTTGTTTGACAGAACTTTTTGCAGCGAGGCCTGCTCGGCGTTGAGCACCTTGCCGCGCAAGGGAAGGATGGCCTGGTGCTTGCGCTCGCGGCCCTGCTTGGCCGAGCCGCCGGCCGAGTCGCCCTCCACGATAAACAGCTCGCTCTTTCCCGGGTCGGTCGACGAGCAATCAGCCAGCTTGCCCGGCAGATTCAGTCGGTGCGAAATCGCCGTCTTGCGTGACACCGCCTGCGATGCCGCACGCGAGGCCTCGCGCGCCTTGGCGGCCAAGCTGATGCGCTCGACTATGGCCGTGCCCGCGGTTCGGTTCTGGTGCAGAAAAGTTTCCAGCGCCGGTCGAATGGCGTTGTCCACTAAAGCCTGCGCCTCGGGATTGCCCAGCCGCTCTTTGGTCTGACCCTGAAACTGCGGATCGTGCAGGTAGATCGACAGAACCCCCACGATGCCTTCGCGGATGTCTTCTGCCGTCAGGTTGAGGTTCTTGGGCGCCAGGCCCGCGTCGTCGAGAAACGAGCGCATGGCCTTGATGATAGCGGCGCGTAGCCCCTGCTCGTGCGTCCCACCCTGGGTGGTGGGGATGCCATTCACGAAGGTGCGCAAGGTCTCTTCGTGCGATTCCGTCCACTGCATGGCGCACTCGATGCGCACGCCGTCCTCGCGCTGAAAGTAGAAAACCTGGGGAACCGTGGGCGGCTTGCCTCGGTCGGCGACGATCTTGGCCAGGAAGTCCGCGATGCCGCCCTCGTGCTGCAAGACATCGCTGGTGCCTGCGGCCTCGTCGCGGAAGGTGATCTTGAGGCCCTTGTGCAAGAAGGTCTTGGCGTCCAGCCGAAAACGGATGGTGTCCGCCGAGAACTCCTGCTTGCCGAAGAGCTGCGGGTCGGGGCGAAAGAAGGTGGTGGTTCCCGAACCACGCGCCGGCCCCTTCTTGGTCAGCTTGCTGGTGGCCACGCCCCGCGCGTAGCTCTGCTCCCACTCGAAGCCGTCGCGCCGCACGCGCGCCACCATCTCCTCGGACAAGGCGTTGACCACCGACGCACCCACGCCGTGCAAACCGCCGGAATACTGATATTGCCCCGACGAGAACTTGCCCCCGGCGTGCAGCGTGGTGAGCACCAGCTCCAGCGCGGATTTCTTGAATTCCTTCTTGAGGTCGACCGGGATGCCGCGGCCGTTGTCCACCACGGTGGCCGAACGGTGATCCTTGTGCAGGGTCACCTCGATGTGGGTGGCGTAGCCGTTGATCACCTCGTCGACCGAGTTATCGACGATCTCCCACAGCAAGTGATGGAAGCCCTTGGTGTCGGTTCCCCCGATGTACATGCCAGGCCGCCGGCGCACGGGCTCCAGTCCTTGCAGGACGGTGATGTGTTCGGCGGTGTATGAGCTGGAAGCAGGCATGGCGAGTAGGGAAGATCCTAGTGCAACAGTTTGGGCGGCTCATCCGCCTCCGCCGGCGGTTCGGGGAAAAGCACCCGCACCACGCTGGACTTGCGGGCCAGGGCGTGGCCGCGGCCGCCGCGTGCGGTGACGTGGTAGCGGCCCGGGCCCACGGGAATCTTCTTGCCCGCGTCGGTCTCGGCGATGAGCACGGTGTCGTCCTTGCGCCCGCCCAGGGCAAAGCCCATGACCGCGTCTTCTTCGTCGAGCTTGATCATGGTGACGCCACGGCCGGGATTGGCGAGCTCAACCGCTTCATCCGCGTTGCAAACCAGGGCGCGGGCGCGCGCTGAAAGCACGCACAGCACATCCTTGGGACGCACCGGCAAAACGCCCACCACTTCGTCACCCTCGGCGGGCTTGGCGAAACGACGGCCGGCGCGCGTGCTCAGCTCGCGCAGCGGATCGAGGTTGAAGCGGAAACCGTAGCCCCGCTTGGTCACGGCGATGGCCAGGGTTCCGGCCGGCACTGCCGACGGCCCGGTGCCGGTGACCACCATCGCCGCTACCACGCGCTCGCCGTCGCGGAAGTTGAAAAGCTTCTGCACCGGCTCGCCGTGCCCGGTCGAGGCGGGCACGTCATTGATGCGACTGACGTAGCAACTTCCCGCGCTGGAAAAGATGGCGAGAAAATCCTTGGTCGACCCGCGCAAGGCCGCCAGCACCGCGTCGCCCTCGCGCAGTCGGGTGGCCGACAGGTCCTTCACCTCGCGCGCGCGCTTGAGCCAGCCGTCGCGCGACAGGATGACCGTGGCCTCCTCGTCGACAATGAAATCCTCGGCCTGGAATTCCACTTCCTCGCCGCCGCTGCCGCTGATCTTGGTGCGCCGCTTGTCGGCGAAGCGCTGGCCGATGTCCGTGATCTCGCCGCGGATCACCTTCCACAGCCGGCGCTTGTCCTTGAGAATCGCTTCGATCTCCTTGGCGCGCGCCTGCTTCTCGGCCAGCTCGTCACGAATCGCCTCGATCTCCAGCCGCGCCAGCTTGTACAGCTTCATCTCCAGAATGGCGTCGGTCTGCTCCTCGTCGAGCTTGAAACGCGCTTGCAGCTTGGTGGCCGCGTCGGCCTTGCCATCGGACTTGCGGATGATGCGGATGGCTTCGTCGAGCGCATCGAAGAGGATGGCGAAGCCCCGCAGGATGTGGATGCGGCGGCGCAGTTCCGCCAACTCGAACTCAAAACGTCGCGTGACCACATCCTCGCGAAAATCCAGGAACTCGCTCAGGATGGCCTGCAGGTTGAGCCGCATGGGCCCAGCCACCTCGCGATTTTCCGTAGGCACCAGGCAGGTCATGTTGACATGGAACGACAGTTCCAGCGGAGTGTGCTTGTACAGGTACGCCACCACCAGCGCCGGATCGGCGCCCGGCTTCAGTTCCAGCACCACGCGCACATCGTCGGTGGATTCGTCGCGCACGTCCACCAGCATGGGGAGCTTCTTGGCCAGAATCACCTGAGCGATGCTTTCGACCAGGTTCGCCTTGGACACGTTGTAGGGGATGGAGGTGATGACGAGCTGCTGGCCGCGCTTGCTCTCCTCGAGCTTCCATTCGCCGCGCAGGCGGACCGGGCCCTGGCCGGTCTCGTAGATCTCGCGCAGCTCCTTCTTGGAATTGATGATCTGGCCGCCGGTCGGGAAATCCGGACCCTTGATGTACTTGAGTAGGTCCTTGCTTTCCAACTTGCGATTATCGATCAGCGCCACCGCGGCCTCGCACACCTCGCCCAGGTTGTGGGGCGGGATGTTGGTGGCCATGCCCACCGCGATGCCGGTGCAGCCGTTGGCCAGCAGTTGCGGAATGCGCGCGGGCAACACGATCGGCTCTTGCGCAGTGCCGTCGTAGTTGGGCCGAAAATCCACCGTGCCCTGCTTGATCTCGTCGAGCAGCTCGGTGGAAAGCGGCGCCAGGCGCGCCTCGGTGTAGCGGTAGGCCGCGGGCGCGTCGCCGTCGAGCGAGCCGAAGTTGCCGTGACCCTCGACCAGCCGGTAGCGCAGCGAGAAATCCTGCGCCATGCGCACCATAGCGTCGTAGCAGGCGCTGTCGCCGTGCGGGTGGTACTTACCGATGACCGCGCCCACGATGGTCGCGCTCTTGCGGAAACGGGCATCGGGGTAGAGGTGCAGGTCGTTGTGCATGGCGAAGAGGATTCGCCGCTGCACCGGCTTGAGCCCGTCGCGCACATCAGGCAAGGCGCGCGCCGTGATGACGCTGACCGCGTAGTTGAGATAGCGGCGTTGCGCCTCGTCGGCCAGGTTGGCGTCGGCGGGCGGCGGCGGCTCGTCGCTGCCACCCTTGCCCCGGCCCCGTCCACCCCCGCCCTTGCCCTTGGCCGGCGGCAGGGCGGGCCTTACGCCGTTTTCGTCGAGAAGATCGAGTTGTCGCTCGGACATGAAGCTACTACTAGCGTCGCAGGACGCCTTGGGTTCCCAAGTTAGGGGACTGCAGGCACAAGATCAAGTATGGCGGTCTTCTCAGTCCAGATCGAAGGTCACGTGCACCACGGTCAGGATGTCCTTGTCCAGCGACGAGGTGTCGCTGCGGCCTTCCCAGGAGGTTTCGGTGGAGTTGGCCGGATTCACGTTGATCACGCCCATGTCGGCAAAACGCAGCTTGCCCAGTTTCGCGCCGCCCGTTCCCTCCAGCATGTTGGTGGCGCGCACGCGCGCGTCCTTGGCCGCCGCGGCCAGCATCTCGATCTTCAGCTCGCCGAGCTTGGTGTAGATCAGCTTTCCAGTTTTCTGCGCTTCCATCCGCGCGGGGGCTGCTTGTCCCAGGCGTCGGGGTTGGAGCGCGAATTGTCGATCCAGCGATAGCTGGGCGCGGGCCGCACGTCTACATGGATGAATCCAACCCGCGGGTAGAAGCCAACCCCCATGCCGCCGGTATCCAGGGTGTGCACAAAATCCCGCAGGTCGCGCGGCCGCACGCCGGGAATTCGGATGTCGGCAGCGGTGCCGTGAAAATGGTTGCTGGTGGTCTTGCGTTGAAAACGATAGCCCGAAAGCAGTTCGAGGGGCCGGTCACCAAAGTGGTCGTACACACGCGAAAGGATGGTGAGCAAGCGCGGATCGATTTCGTGTTCCTCGCCGGTGCGCCGGCAACGAAAAGCGTGAGCGATCTCTTTGGCCGCTTCCAGGCTGTACGAGCCGTCCTGGTTGTAGATGTTGGTCTGGATTTCCTCTTTGTAATTGATCGAGTAGACGTGAATGTTCCCTGTCGGCGGCGGCAATGGGCTGGTGCGCAGCTCACTGTCGGACACCACCCGACCGGTCATGTTTACGTTGCGACCGTGTCGCTTTCCAACCCTGGCACGCGATGACTGCGTCCCAGTGAAAGTCGGCCCGCCCGCCGCAGCTGCCTGCGCGGCCCCCACATGCGCCAAGACCAGGCTCAATCCGAGCAGGGCTGTCAGGGACGACCTTGGCATGCCCCTATAAGGGTTGCCGGGACCTCGGTGCCTGTCAACTTATAAAAGCCGCAAAAAGCAGCGCTGGTGTGCGCCGAAAGCCGACACTCAGCCAAACGCGTCGCGTGGGGAGCCGGCGAGCTTTGCTCGCCGCGCACCATCGCGGGAGGGCATGGGAACCCTTCGAGGGTTCCCATATCAGATCGTTGGCGCTGCGACAGACGGCCCTGGGCCGGCCAGGTGAAGCAGCTCGATCTTCAGACTGGCAGCGACGGAGAAGATGCGGTCGTCGCGATAGAATTCGCCGTAGACGATGCGACAAATCCCGGAGTTGGCAATCTCCTTGAAACAATTCCAGCAGGGACTGGCGGTCACGTAAATGGTGCCGCCTTCAATCCTGACGCCATTGCGCGCGGCCTGCAGGATGGAATTGCTCTCCGCGTGAATGGTGGCCACGCAGTGGCCGTTTTCCATCATGTGGCCCACCTCGGTGCAGTGGGGCATTCCGCGGATGGACCCGTTGTAGCCGGTCGAGAGGATGGTCTTGTCGCGCACGATCACCGCACCCACTGACTTGCGCGGACAGGTCGATCGCGACGACACGACCTGCGCGATGTTCATGAAGTACTCGTCCCACGAAGCCCGCTCGGCCATGCGCCATATCTAACATGACTCTGCTAGTATTCGACGACCCGTGGACTGGAAAAACACACTCAGCCTGCCCAAGACCGAATTCCCCATGCGCGCGGACCTGGCCCGCCGTGAGCCCCTATGGCTCAAGCGCTGGGCCGACGAACGCCACTACGAGAAGTTGCTGGCGGCACGCGAAGCGACCGATGCGCCGACCTTCGTGCTGCACGACGGCCCTCCCTATGCGACCGGCGGAATTCACTACGGCACCCTGCTTAACAAGGTTCTCAAAGACATCATCGTCCGTTCGCAGCTCCTGATGGGCAAGCGCGCATGCTTCGTGCCCGGCTGGGATTGTCACGGTCTTCCCATCGAGCACCAGGTTGAAAAGGCGGCCGGTGGCCGTTCCAAGCTGGACACCGCCGAGTTCCGCAAGCGCTGCGAGGCGCACGCGCTCAAGTTCGTCGACGTGATGCGCGCCGATTTCCGGCGCCTGGGCTGCGTGGGCATGTGGGACCAGCCCTACCTGACGCTGGCCAAAGGCTACGAGGCCACCATCGTGCGCATCCTGGCGGCCTTCGCGCGACAGGGGCTGCTCTACCGCGCCAAGCGGCCGGTGCACTGGTGCACCACCCACCAGACAGCGTTGGCCGAGGCTGAGGTGGAATACGCCGACCACAACTCGCCGTCGATCTACGTGCGCTTCCCGCTTGTGCCCAACCAACCTGCGATGGAACGACTCTTCGGCAAGGCTTCCGCCGCGCTGGTCATCTGGACAACCACGCCTTGGACCCTGGCCGCCAATTTGGCCGTGGTGGCCAACCCGCAGCTCGTCTACGCCGGCGTCCCAGTCGAACGCGCGGGCCGACGCGAGTACCTCATCGTGGCGCGCGAGCTGGCCGAGGCATTTCTCAACGCCTGCGGTCTTGCTGTCCCGCCCAAGGCTGAATGGATCGAAATTGCCGGCGACAAGCTGGCTGCCCTGCGTGGCGTTCGCTATCAGCACCCCTTTGTCGGCGAACCACGCAGCGAGCGCGATTTCCGCCTGGCCTTCGCGTCCCACGCGACACTGGAGGCAGGCACCGGCCTGGTGCACACCGCTCCAGGCCACGGCGCCGAGGACTATGTCGTGGGTCGCACCGAAGGGTTGGAAATCTACGCGCCCGTGGACAGTCGCGGCCGCTACACCGCCGAGGTGCCGCTGTGGGCCGGCCAGCCCGTGCTGGAAGCCAATCCCAAAATCGTGGCCATGCTGGCCGAAACCGGCTTTCTGCTCAACCAGCCCGGCGAGACAGTGCGCCACCAGTATCCCCATTGCTGGCGCTGCAAGCACCCGGTCCTCTTCCGCGCCACCAGCCAGTGGTTCGCGCGCCTCGGCGATCGCGGCGACACGACCAGCCTGCGTGAAAAGGCCCTGGCCGAGATCGATCGCACCCAGTGGATTCCGACCTGGGGCAAAGACCGCATCCGCGGCATGATTGAGGTTCGGCCTGACTGGTGTCTGTCGCGCCAGCGCCTGTGGGGCGTGCCCATCCCGGCCTATGTCTGCAAGGCCTGCGACGAGCCCTTCCTTGTGCCCGAGGCGATGGAGTTCGTGGCCGCCCTGTTCGAGGCCGAGGGTGCCAACGCCTGGTTCACCCGGCCGACCAGCGAGCTCCACCCGGCGGGCACGCGCTGCCCAAAGTGCCTGGGCACCGATCTCGAAAAAGGTGCAGACATCGTCGACGTCTGGTTCGAGTCAGGCGTGTCTTGGGCTGCCGTGGCCGACGGCAAGTTGGTGCCCAAGGGCGAGAAGGTCGACCTCTATCTCGAGGGCGCGGATCAGCACCGCGGCTGGTTCCATTCGTCGCTGCTGACCGCGGTGGCCGCGCGGGGCAGCGCGCCCTACAAGGCGGTGCTGACCCACGGTTGGGTGCTCGACGAGCGCGGCAAGGTCTATTCCAAGTCTGAGATCGAAAAGGCGCGTGCCGCTGGCGTGAAAACCGACTACGTGGAGCCAGGCGCGTGGATGGAGAAGAACGGCGCCGAGGTTCTGCGCCTGTGGGCCGCGGCTGCCGACTACCAATCGGACGTGGTGTTCAGCAAGACCATCATGGATCAGCTGGGCGAGTCGTATCGCAAGATCCGCAACACCTGCCGCTACCTTCTCTCCAACCTGTATGACTTCGTGCCCTCGCGCGATCTTGTGCTCGACGACAAGTTGCGCGACCTGGATCGCCTGGCGCTGGAGTTTCTGCGCGACCGCGACCGACAGGTGTTCGACGCCTATCGCAGCTACGCCTTCCATGAAGTGGTCCGGCGGGTAGTGGACTACGTGGTCACGGTATCGGCCGAGTACGTGGATCCGGTCAAGGATGTCTTGTACTGCGACGCACCCGGTTCGGCCAGCCGGCGCAGCGTGCAAACCGTGTTTCACGAGATGGTGCGCACCATCGCCACCTGGATGGCGCCCATCATGTGCTTCTCGGCGCAAGACGTGGCCGACGAGCTCTTGCGACAGACCGGCGAGCCCTTCGACGTGCACGGCCAAATTCGCAAAGAGCCGACGCCGATGGGCGACGCCGTCCGGCGCTGGCAGGAGGAGGTTCGGCCTTTGCGCGAGATCGTCCTGGCCAAGTTGGAACCCTTCCGCGCCGCGGGCCACAAGTCCCTGGAGGCCAAGGTCACGGTGACGCCGACTGCGTCGCAACGAGGGCAATGGCAGCGCGAACTCGCGAACCTGCTTGAGTTGACCGTGGTGTCGCAACTGGAGCTCACCGCCCACGATGCCGCGAGCGAAACCGAAATCGCGGTCAGCGAAGCCAGCGGTCCCGAATGCCCGCGCTGCTGGCGGCGCACCGGGTCGGCCTCCGGATACGCCGCTGAGCCAAACCTTTGCACTCGCTGCGCCGCCGTGGTCAGCTTGCAGGAACCGCAATGAGCCCCACAAAACGCCGCACCATCCTGTTCACGGTCACGGCCGTGGTTTCGCTCTTTCTGGACCAGTGGACCAAGGTGCTGGCCCGTGCCGACCTCAAGCCGCTCGCCTCGTGGCGCAGTGTCGTGGTGGTTGATGGCTACTTCGACTTGCGCTACTCGGAGAACACCGGCGTCGCATTCGGGATGCTCCAGCAGCTGCCGGGAGGCCGAATCTTGCTGTCGCTGATGGCTCTGGCGGCACTCGGCCTGGTCTTTCACTACCTGCGCCGCACGGATCCCAGGCAAACTCGCCTGCACCTCGCACTCGGCTTGGTGGCCGGGGGCGCGGTGGGAAACCTCGTCGACCGCATTATCGCCGGGCGGGTGAGCGACTTCATCGTGTGGAAATACCACGGCCACGAATGGCCTGCCTTCAACGTCGCCGACGCCGCGCTGGTGGTGGGCGTGTGCCTCATGGCGCTCGACATGCTGCTTGACCGACGCCGGGCAGCTGCGCCGGCCAAAGGTGCGGGGGGCGGCCGCTAGGCGCGAGGCGACGATGCGCCCGATCCTGATCGACTTCGGGATCGACATCCCCTGGCTGGGGCGGCTCGACGTGCCCGCCTACTTCACCGCGCTCGCGCTCAGCTTCCTGGTCGGACTTTGGATGATGCGGCGGGAAGCGCCCAAGCTTGGGCTCGACCGCGGTCGCATCTTCGACCTCTGGATCGATCTCATTCTCTGGGCAGTGGTCGGGTCGCGCGTCTTGCACGTCATCGCCGACGGCCATTTTCACGAATACGTGAACCTGTGCGTGGACAACTTCAAGGTCGCCGCCACCGAAGCCAAGGTCGCCCATTGCAACGCCAGCTCGGAGTGCGGCTGGGACTACGTGTGCAACCTGGCCGCGCACACCTGCCACCCACCGCGTGACTGTCTCGCGGTCTTCAAGGTGTGGCGGGGCGGTCTGGCCTACTACGGCGGGTTCATCTTCGCCGCGGTCTTCGGCATCACCTACGCGCGCAAGCACCGCATGGGCCAGTGGGTGGTGGCTGACCTGGCCGCGCCCTGGATTGCCTTCGGCCTGGCGCTCACCCGCGTGGGCTGCTTCTTCAACGGCTGCTGCTACGGCAAGGTGTCGCACCTGCCCTGGGCCGTGCGTTTCCCGGTGGGCTCTAGCGCGTGGGAAGCTCAGCGCGCGGCCGGCCTGATTGCCGAGGGCAGCCCTGCCCTGCCAGTGCACCCGACGGAGATCTACCTCGCCCTGCTCGACTTCGTCATGTTCCTGCTGCTGTACTTCGTCGTACGCCGACGCAAGCGCATCGACGGTCAGGTCTTCGCCTGGCTGCTCATCATGAAAGGCATCCTGCGTTCCTTCGTCGAGATCTTCCGCGACGACGATCGGGGCGTGTTTTTCGGTTGGCTGTCCACCTCGCAGATCCTGTCTGTGCCGCTCGTCGCCTGTGGAATCTACCTGCTGCTTGGTGGTCTGCGTTCGCGTTGGCTGGCTGACCCGGCCCCGACGCAGGAGAGCGCGTGAGGCCAAATCTTCTCACTCTGCATTTCGGGACTCACGGGCTGGACATCCACGCCTACGGCTTTCTCATCGCCGTGGGCGCCATCGCGGGTGTGCTGTTGGCGCTTCGCCAAGGGCGGCGCATGGGCTTCGACACGGCGGCCGTGCTCGATTTGACATTTTGGGCCCTGGTGGCCGGTATCGTGGGTTCGCGCGTCCTCTATGTGCTCGTGCACGTGAGCGACTATGGCCGCCTGTGCGCGGGCGTCGGCCCGCCCCGCCCTGCCCTGCGCGTGCTCCGCGACTGTGCGGCTCCTCTCTACATCTGGCAAGGTGGCCTGGTCTTCTACGGAGGCGCTCTCGCGGCGGCCGCCGTGGTCTTGCTCTTCGCGCGTCGGCGGTCCTGGTCTCTGGGCAACGTGGCTGACCTGCTCGCCCCTTCCCTCGCTCTTGGCCATGCCTTGGGACGCGTGGGTTGTTTTCTGGCTGGATGCTGCTACGGCAAGGTCACGTCGCTGGGCGTGCGTTTTCCCCCTGCCAGCGTCGCGTATCATGAGTTGGCCAACGCGGGTCTGGTCGCGCCCGGCGCACCCTTGACCCCGGCCCTTGCTCCCACCCAGCTCTACGAGGCAGCGGGTGAAGCCCTGCTGTTCACGCTGCTCATGCTCCTGCGTCGACGCCGGCGGTTTCCCGGTTCACTGGCCCTGGTCTACGCCATGGGGTACGCGCTTCTGCGCGCGACCGTCGAGGTTCTGCGGGGAGACACGAGCCGGGGATTTCTCTTCGAGATCTCCCTACCCCGCCTGGCCGGTTGGCTCGACCTGCCCGTCCACCAGCCCCTCGCGCTCTCCACCGCGCAAGCCCTCAGCCTCGCTCTCGGCACCGGCGCAGCCGTCGCCTACCGGATCCTTCGCCGCCGCGTCGCCGCCTGATCAGACTCTGTGCCCTCCCCTTTCCCCTCATAGCTGCCAAGCACAACGCGTCCCGCGAGTCCGCTTCGGACTAGGCCGATTCCCGTCTGACCGCGCCCATGGCCTTGGCGAAGCTCCACACATACTCGACCCCGGACGCCAACGAGACCACCAGCGAGACGTAGAGCAACACGCTGCCCGCGACCTGATAGTCGACCGAAACACCAAGCCCCAGCACCGGGTAGCTGAAATGTACAAGAAGCATGCTTATGGCCACCAACTGCAGTGCGGTCTTGATCTTTCCGCCCGGGCTGGCCGCCATCACCATGCCTTCGCTGGACGCGATGCTGCGCAGGCCGGTGATGCACAGGTCGCGCGCAATCAGCACCACCACCACCCAGGCCGTCGCGCGGCCCATCGCCGCGAGAAAGACCAGCACCGCCGTGACCATGAGCTTGTCGGCCAGGGGATCGAGAAACTTCCCCAAGACGCTGACCTGACCCCGGCTGCGGGCCAGGTAGCCATCGAGACCATCGCCCACCGAGGCGACCAGGTAGAGACATGCGGCGATGAAACTCCGAACCGGACTGAAGTTATCGATGAAGTACAGAGCCACCGGGACGATCAGGACCCTCGCCATCGTCACGACGTTGGGCAGATCCGTCATCTGGCTGCGTAGGTTCGCCATGTTTGGACAGCAATACTACCCCGACACCGGTGCAGGTGACATAGGCGTCGCCCGACTCGCCTTCCCGCCCGGCCATGCTCTGCGCGACCACGCGTCCCACCCAGCCGACAAGGCGCAACCCCAGCACGGCCAGCGAATCCCCCTCGCAGAGGCGCACAGCCACCAAATCGTCAGGATCCGCGGTCACGACCACCCGACCCGTGCCACGAAACTGCAGTAAGGCTGGCCCACCACTTGGAACCCGCCCCCACTCCCACACCAGTTCATCGCCCCAGGCCACCACGTAGTCGTCACGCAGGTAGAGCACATCCCGGTCCAACGTCAGTGCGAAAAGCGCACGCCCCGCGCGCCAGGGAGAAAGCCACAGATCCCCGGCGCCGGCCAGGCGAAGGAATCGTCCACCCTGTGAGGTCAGGGTTTCGCCCAGCATGTGTCCGCGCATTCGTCGTCGAGCCGGAAGCAACTCAACCCCACCGAGCGCGGCCAGCAAGGCCGACTCACGTACGTAGGTCTCGCTGGTGGCAGCAAAACGCAGAACCCCCTGCCCGAGCCAGGCTAGAGGCGCCAGATCGGGCGCTGGTGCCAGCATGCGAGCTATGGCAAAGGCTGAGAGTGACACGATCTCGCCCGCTCCAGATGCCAGCGCTGGCTGCGCCGGCATCATGGCATCGAGCGTCGGTGCGCGCAGCTCGGGCCTGGGCGTGGCCGGGCCCATGTCGACGGCACGCGCGCGGTCGGGCTCGACCGCGGAAGTTCCTTCCACTTCCGACGCTGATGAAGACGCGCTCACCCCCCGCTCCATCTCCGCAGCCAGCTCATGCTGCCCCGCACGCCGGAAGGCAGCCGCCGCCTGCCCACGCGCACCCGTGCGCGCGCAGGCGTACCCGAGATAGCTCCACGCGCGCCGATCGTCGGGATGCAGGCGCACGGTGGTCTCCAGCTCGGTCACGGCTTCGTCGAACCAGTCCAGCTTGAGCGCGATGAGGCCCAGGTTGAGGCGAATGGCGGCATCCTCGGGCGCGATCTGCGCGGCTTCCCGGTAGATCTGGCGTGCCTCGGCCAGACGCCCCAGCTTGAAGCGCACCAGGGCCAGCAGCTTGAGCACGCGCAGATCGTGGGGCGCGTCGGCCTGTGCGCGCAGCAGCTGCAACTCCGCCTCGGGCAAACGCTGCGCCATCACCAACTCGCTGGTGCGATGAAGCTGCTCCCGCAGCGCTTCATCCTCACGTCCGGCAGCCGGTCTGGGAAGGACCGGCGCGGGCACGGACTCGTCGGGAAGATCGATGTCAGCAGGCACAGGTCATCGCAGCGCCACGGGCGCGTCTCCCACCCACGCCGACAGCGTGGCCTCGCGGCGGCGATACTCATCGTATCGCTGCAACACGGTGGTCACATAGGTCCGCGTGGTTTCATAGGGGGGCATTCCCCCATATTTCTCGACCGCGCCAGGCCCGGCATGGTACCCGGCGAGCACTTTGATCTTCTCGTCCAACGAGCACACGAAGGCGCCGCCGCCACCGTCGCCCCGTCCCACTGTCGGTGTTCTGCAGAAGCGTTTGGCCAGGGTCTGCAGGTAACGCGCGCCACCCATAATGTTCTGGCGCGGATCCCATACGTTAGTCACACCCATGGCCCGCGCCGTGGCCGGCATGAGCTGCATCAAACCGAGCGCGCCCGCACTGGACACCACGTTCGGGTCGTAATCTGACTCGGTCCTGATGACAGCCCGGACAAGGGCCTGCGGAATGGCAAAGTAGGCCTGCTGATCGCGGATGTGGTCGTCAAAGCGCTGGTAGCGAGACTGGGAACTGTCACGCGGCGGGACCAGGTCAGAGTCGCCCCGCATGACCGCGGCCTTGCCCGGCCCAAAACGAAACAGCACCTTCCACCGCGCGCCCACCGGCGGCAGGTTGGTGAACTCGACCACCCCATCGGCGCGCTCACGAGTCCACACCACGCTGTCCGTTCTTGCCGCTTGCGCGCGTTCGTGCAGCCTCGCAGAGGGACGGTTCGTCTCAGACTCGGGAACCGCCCGCCAGTTCGGACTCGCGCTGGGAGCGTTGGTGAACTCCAGCGTGCCGTCTCCCCGTTGCCGCTGCCACACCGTGGCGTGCCCGGGCGCCGACAGCGCGGGCAAGAGCAGCAAGGCAAGATAGGAACGGCCAAACATATTCCCCTGATCGTAACACAGGCCGAATATCCTCGCCGCTTCTAAGCGATGTCTTTCCCTCGGACGTATCTCGAACATGTCGCGACCTCGCCGGTCTGGTAGATTGGCACCTCCGTGGAAACAGACTACTTGGTACTTGGTTCTGGCCTGGCTGGCCTCTACTTCGCGCTGCGTGCCTCCGAACACGGCCGCGTGCTGGTGGTGTCCAAACACAGCCTCACCGACGCCAACTCCCACGAGGCTCAGGGCGGAGTGGCGGCGGTGCTGGGTGCGGGTGACACACCAGAGAAGCACATCGAGGACACCCTGCGCGTGGGCGACGGCCTGTGTAATCTCGACGTGGTGGACATGTGCGTGCGTCAGGGGCCACAGCACATTCTTCACCTGGCCAATGAACTGGGGGTGAACTTCGACCGCGAGCCCGACGGCCAGTTCCAACTCGCCCGTGAAGGCGGTCACAGCGCCCGACGCGTGGTCCACGCCCGCGACATGACAGGCGCTGCCATCCACGACACCATGCTTGAACGCGTGAAAGAGCGCGGGGACCGAATCACGCTTCTGCCCGAGTCCATGGCGGTGGATCTGCTGACCACCGCCAAGTACGGCGGACCCAACGCCGTGTTCGGCGCCTATGTCTACGATCAGAAAACCGGCGAGATCCGGACCGTGGTTGCGCGCGCCGTGATCGTGGCCACCGGGGGAGCGGGAAAAGTGTACCTGTACACCTCCAATCCCTACGTGGCGACCGGCGACGGCGTGGCCATGGCCTACCGGGTGGGCGCGCGTGTGGCTAACATGGAATTCTTCCAGTTCCATCCCACCTGTCTCTTCCACCCCGCGGCCAAGTCCTTCCTCATCAGCGAAGCCCTGCGCGGCGAGGGCGGTATCCTGCGCCTGATCGATGGCACGGCCTTCATGCCGCGCTACCATGAGATGAAAGATCTCGCCCCGCGCGACGTGGTGTCGCGTGCCATCGACGCCGAGATGAAGCGCACCGGCGACGACTATGTCGTGCTCGACATGACCCACTTGCCGGCGCAGTTCTTGGTCGAGCGTTTCCCCAACATTCACCGACGCTGCTTGGAGCTGGGCATTGACATGCGAACCATGCCGCTCCCGGTTGTACCCGCCGCGCACTACAGTTGTGGGGGCATTTTGGTGGACGCGAATGGACGCAGCAGCGTGCGCAACCTCTACGCCATCGGCGAGGCATCGATGACTGGCCTGCACGGAGCCTGCCGCCTGGCTTCGAATTCGCTGCTGGAAGCGCTGGTCTACGCCGCCCGCGCCGCAGACGACGTGCGTGACGCAAAGGTGGACAGACCACAGCAGGTGGCGACCTGGTATCCAGGCGATGCCACGGCGGCGGACGAGGCCGTCGTGGTCAGTCACACCTGGGACGAGATTCGCCGCCTGATGTGGAACTACGTGGGCATCGTCCGCTCGGACAAGCGGCTGGAGCGTGCGGCGCGGCGGATGCATCTCATCCGCGAAGAGATCCGCGAGTACTACTGGAACTTCCTGGTAGGCCGCGATCTGCTCGAGTTGCGCAACATCGCACTGGTAGCCGATCTCATTATCCAGAGTGCGCGGCGACGGCCCGAAAGCCGCGGCCTGCATTTCAATCTGGACCATCCCGACCACGACCCTCGCCTGGCCAGGGACACCATGCTCGCACGCGGTGACGGCCCGGCGGTTTAGCGCAAGAAGAAGCCCCGGCGGGGTATCCCGTCCGGGGCTTGCTCGACCTTGTGGGCCGTGTGACGGTATCTACTCTAGTTCGTTGAGGACGAGCGGCTGGTAGGCGCCGGTCACGTCTCCAGCGCTGTT
>Ga0182017_10001295_pt1 | contig 19390 bp, 21 predicted proteins | sample 712E3DmetaG_FD_120492 | JGI IMG/M metagenome (GOLD analysis project Ga0182017, IMG submission 120492) | Permafrost microbial communities from Stordalen Mire, Sweden - 712E3D metaG | ecosystem: Environmental > Terrestrial > Soil > Wetlands > Permafrost | place: Sweden: Stordalen | collected... | reverse complement strand
GGGGGTACCACCCCCCCTCTAAATTTTTTCCGGGTGCGGGGTGACCCCCATTTGCGTAAAGAGTAACCGGAATCCTGCAGCCATAGAGGGAAAATCAGCGTTTGTTTGTTTTGGGGGACAGAGCAGACCGCGCAAAGGCACAATACTCCGGGACAACCTCGAACCCGAGAAAATGGCGTCCTTCCTGCCGGGCAACAACCGCAACCGTTCCGGAACCAAGGAACGGGTCGAGCACGAGATCGCCATGATTGCTTGAATAGCAGAGGATCCTTTTCACCAGTTCCGGAGGCAGTTTGGTTGGAGTCTTTTTCCTGCCCTTCCAGTACTCACGGTTGATCACCCAGACATCTTCCGGGTAATGCTCGATCTTATTGAAGGTATACCGTTTCGGGTCCTTTACAACGAAGAGGATATGGTAGTGGCTGGTGACGTATTTTTTCTTTGTGAAGACCCCGAACTGGTACTTCCAGATGAGGTGGTTGATGGTGGTAAGTCCCGCTGCATCAATCCCTTCGAGGATATCGCGGAGCCGGTTCCAGCCGGAGAAGACGTACATACTTCCCCTGGGGGAAAGCACCCGTCCGGCTTCAGCAATCCACCGCTTGGTAAATTCCCCGTACTCCTCTTCCGGGATCTCCTGGTACCCCTCAAGAACATTGCTGCCGGTCCGGTTGTAGTTCAACCGCTGAGCTTTGAAATCTATGGCGAACGGCGGATCCGTAACAATGAGATCAACTGACCCACCAGGTACCTGAGGCAGGAGGGTGAGCGCGTCCCCCACATACAGAGTGTCCTCGTGAAATGGCCCGAGGCGCCGCTTCATCAGAATGTACCGCCAGCTTTCCTGCCCAGTTCAAATGCCTTTGTATTGATATCAAGGGTCTTTTTAGGAACGAGACGCTTTACGGCCTCAAGCAGGGACTCCGGCTTCAGGGGCATGGCGCTGCTCGCCGCGCCCAGCATCACGACATTCTGGGAGAGCGGACTCCCTGCTTCAACCGCCAGGGAATCGGCATCGATGAGGCAGAGCGGGTGTTTTTTCAATGCCGCGATAATCTCCGCTTCCGCAGGAGCACTCAGTTTCTGCGTAAAGACCGATGTCGGGAGCACGAGATGGCTGTTCACAACCATCTTCCCGCCCTGTTTCAGGTAGTGCGAGTAGCGGAGCGCTTCGAGAAGGTCGAAGGAGATGAGCAGGTCGGCCTGGCCTGGCGTTATCAGGGGGCCGAACTCGCCGCCAATCCGGATATGACTTTCCACAGATCCCCCGCGCTGTGCCATACCGTGCGTCTCCGCGCCCTTGATATGCCGGTTTTCAATCAGGCAGGCTTCGCCAAGGATATTGGAGGCAAGGATGGTTCCCTGCCCGCCGATCCCGACGATCAGGATATCGAAACTGCCGCTCATTCCTTCCCCTCCCGGCCAATAGCCCCGACCGGACAGAGCTGCGCGCAGACAGAACAACCACTGCAGAGATCGTTGATGTGTGCTTTCTCGTCCGAAAACTCAATAGCAGGACAGCCGAACCGCACACAGGACCCGCACCCGGTGCAGGCCTCCGTATCCACTATGTACCTGCCCCGTTTTACTCCCGCACGGCGCGCCGATATCACGCACATCTGCCGGGCAATAACGACCCTGACACCCTTGTGTTTCTTTGCTTCCTGCAGCACGTTCACCGTCCCCGTGATATCGTAGGGGTCAACGCTCTCGACAAACGTCACGCCGCAGGCCCGGCAGACCGCATCCAGCGAGACCGCAGGGATCTCCACGCCAGAGGCCGTTATACCGGTATTCGGGTTCGGCTGGTGGCCGGTCATCGCGGTGATCCGGTTGTCCAGGATAACAACCGTCATGTTCGCCCCATTGTAGACTGCGTTCATCAGGCCCTGGATACCGGTATGCAGGAACGTGGAGTCCCCGATCGTGCAGACCACGTCGCGGGGCTCACCGGAGTGCGCGATACCGCTTGCAACCGTGATCGAAGCACCCATACAGATGCAGGTGTCAACCGTACCGAGCTGGAGACCGAGAGTATAGCACCCGATATCGCTCGGGTAAATTGCATCCTTGAAGACTTTCTTGATCGCATAGTACGCTCCGCGGTGCAGGCACCCGGCACACAGGATTGGCGGCCGGGCGGGAAGATCCTGAACAGGTGACACCTGCGGGAACGGAATTTTTTTCAGGAACCCGGCTTTCTCCATGATCGCTGCAACAACCGCCGGGGATAATTCCCCTTCATACGGGGCATATCCGTTCTTCTTCCCGAAGACCGGGACGCATCCCGCCACCTGCCGGACTGTCTCCTCGACTTCCGGTGCGAGCTCCTCGATGACGAGAACATTTTCGTGCTGCCTGACGAATGCTCCCAGCCATTCCTCGTCGATCGGGTAGGCACCGATCTTCATGAACGAGATGCCTGGCGGCAGCAGTTCCTGCACATACGATGCCGCGATTCCGCTTGCAATGATGGCAGTCTTCCCGCGGACCTCGAACCGGTTAAACCCTTTCTCGACCAGTCGCTTCCGGATCGCCGGCTGTTTCTCGTTGAGTTTTTTATGCAGGATTCTGGTATGAGCTGGTATCACTACGTATTGCCGGGGATCCTTGTGAAATTCACCTTTTCTCGTGCTGGTGACTGCAGGGCCCAGCTCCACGTCCCCTTTCGAGTGGCAGATGCGGGTAGTCGGGCGGAAGATGACGGGGAGACCAAATTCCTCGGACAACAGGAACGCATCGGGGATCATGTCGTGCGCTTCCTGCACGGTTGCCGGGTCGAGACAGGGCACCCGGGCGAAATGGGCATAGCATCTAGTGTCCTGTTCGTTCTGGGAACTGTGGGCAAACGGGTCGTCGGCACTCATGATGACGAACCCCCCGGTGACGCCGGTATAGGCGCTGGTCATGAGAGGGTCGGCAGCAACGTTCAGCCCCACGTGTTTCATGGTACAGAGTGCACGGATACCGCACCACGCCGCGGCGAGGGCATTTTCAAGAGCCACTTTTTCATTAACCGACCACTCGATATAGAAGGATCGATCCGGCTGCATCCTCAGGGTATCGATCACATCCGAAGATGGCGTGCCGGGGTAACCGCTCACAAAATCCACGCCGGATTCGATACAGGCGTGTGCAATCGCTTCGTTCCCGAGAAGATATTTTCGTTCCATGATCCCAGATCCGTACAAGTACCGTGGTTTTTGTGTACATATCCCTATCTGAAAGGATTCAGACATTCTGTCTGGGATTCACAACCTATAAAAACTCTGATGGAGTAGTAATTAGGGTAAATTCACGGCTAACTCTTGGGCCCGTAGCATAGCCCGGTGGTGCGCCCGGCTGATAACCGGGAGGTCATGTGTTCGAATCACATCGGGCCCATTCTCTTTCGCTTTTTTATATGTTTTTACGGCATTGCGATACCGGAAACCTGATCGGTCCCTTACAATATCATCGGAAATCCTTTGTGCCAGGAATATGCTAAAAAGGGAGATCGGGTGAATCGGGCAGGTCAGGGAGCACGGGCAAAAATGTACCCTATCACGGTATCAAGTGCCTGGACCAGAACTTCTTCTCCTTTCAGATAGTCATGCATCGCCGCATACAGCATAACCATGATATCATACCCGTACTGGTCGATCGCCTTTTTTGAATCAAGAGGGTTGAGATAGGAATCGGTGAGGAACCCGTCGAAGCTGTACATCAGTTCAAAAAAATCACCATCTTCCGTCAGTACGCAGAACTGGTCAGTGACCTGCATCTGGGGATTGTCAGGACGGACCTCCGCCGCTTCCGCTTTCCCGAGAATGATCATTTTCTGAGGGTAATACTGGGGATCATATATCTCCCCCTTGGTGTCCTTTTTCCCCTTCTTCAGCATGTTGATGCCGACAGACTTGACAACAGGGATTGCTGAATCGGCCATACGGTTGAGGAGTTTTGCGTCGTTTTTCCTGACGGTGTCTGCGAGGGTTCCCTCGGTTTTTTTCAGTTCATCGATTTTTTCCATTATTTTTGCAAATCCGGTCTCTATTTCATCCATCTGGGTCACCTACCCCGGTTCCTTTACGCTCAGGAACAGGGAATGTATCTCCTGCGGCTATAAAACCACTCGGTTTCTGTTTTTAGATATATAATAAGAGGATCTTCACGTGAGATCCGAATGAAAAATCCGTTACCGTCAGGATGGACGGACGCGTTCCCCGATAAAAAAATATTTCCGATCCTGCCTGAGGACTGCTTCCCCCGGGAAGCCGACAGGCAGGTCCTCGCGGATGATTATCCCGGTATAATCCGGGGATCGGGTCATGACCGATCCTTTCCTGAGGGTTTCAGTGACCATGAAAGGTACAGTCTTCCCAATCTGTATGGCATTGAGGGAGGCATACACCTCTTCGGCAACAGAGTTCAAAGTGCGGGAGCGGTCTTTCTTGACATGGTCGGGATAGTCTTTTTCCCGGGCAAGGGGAGTAAACGGCCTCCTTGAATACCTCGTCACGTTCACCTTGGCGGGCTTCACCCGCCGGATGAGATCAAGGGATGCGGAAAAATCAGCGTCTGTTTCACCACAAAATCCGACAATCATGTCCGTTGCGACCGTGATTCCGGGATACCGTTCCCGGAACATCCTGACGATCTCCTCGAACTCCGCAACAGTATAGCCCCGACCCATCCGGGTGAGGACTGCGTCTGATCCGGACTGGACCGGCAGGTGGATAAACCTGAAGATATGGTCACCGGAAAACGCATCGACCAGATCACTGGTCTGCTCCCTGACCGTTGCCGGGTTCATCATACCGACGCGGATCCGGTGATCTCCGGGGATCTTGTCGAGGGCCACGAGGAGTTCTGCCAGGGAGTGCCCGATGTCCATCCCCCATGCGCTTACGTCCTGTGCAGTCAGCTGGATTTCATATGTCCCTGCCTGTACAAATGCCCGTACCTGCCCAAGGATCTCATCCTCCGGGAAACTTTTCAGGGAGCCCCGGGCAAAACGCGTGATACAGTAGGTGCATCTTCCGGCACAACCCTGCGCCAGCTGGACAATCCCAACACCCCCTCCGGCAACAGTCCCCACCGAACGATACAGGTCATGAATAGTTTCCGGGAGGATAATAGCGGGCGAACATACCGCGAGGATTGCTTCGCGCTGGACTTTGGGCATGCATCCGGTTACATAGAGATCATGGTCCCTGAACCCAGCGAGCCGGCGGAGCATCCGCCGCTCAGTGGGCCCCACAACCGTGCAGGTGTTGACGATAATGGCCTCTGCCTCATCGGGATTCTCCACAACCGTGCCGCCGTGATGCCGCAGTATTTCCACCAGTTTGGCGGTATCGCCGAAATTGTACCGGCAGCCGTAGGTCTCGATGTAGACAGAACGGCCACGGAGCGCGTCAAGAAAACCCTTCGCATTTAAGGTCTCTTCATCCCGGTCATTAGCTCCGGCAGGTTCCATGTCAGGTCCGGAGGATCCATTGATCGTCATCCATTATAATGCCGGTTTCCACCGGTGCCAGGTGACAGGTGGAGCACAATGCTTAACCAATGGTACCCGTAATCTGTTTATCATGATGAAGATCGGGCTGCTTGGCTGTGGTAATATCGGACATATCATTGCCGAGCATGCAACCGGTTTTACCATCACCGCCGTTTACGATGTGATGCCCGAGCGGGCACAGGAAATTGGAAAAATATCTGGTGCCCGGACGTACGGAAATTTTGAATCCTTCATCAGCGCAGACATTGATATCGTTGTCGAGGCAGCATCGGTTGTTGCGGTCTGGATGCATGCACAGGACGTCCTTTCACATCATAAGAACCTCATCATCATGAGTGTGGGTGCACTGGCTGACCCTGTATTCCGGGACCAGATCCGAAAGACGACGCTCATGACCGGAACAAAAGTTTTCATCCCGAGCGGGGCAATTTTCGGGCTTGATAACCTGAAAGTCGGCAGGATTTCGAAGATCACCCGCCTGCTCCTCCGGACCACCAAAAGCCCGGCATCTCTCGGCATAGCGGCTGATGAGCGGCGGCTGATCTTTTCGGGAAAAGCCAATGAATGTATCAAGGCTTTCCCGAAAAATGTAAACGTGTCCGTTGCCATGAGCCTCGCTGCCGGCCAGGATACCGATGTAGAGCTCTGGGTGGACCCTGCAGTTGACCGTAATGTGCACGAGCTGTTTATTGAGGGAGATTTTGGTGAGGCCCACATCCGAGTCACGAATGTACCTTCACCCGATAACCAGGCTACAAGCTACCTTGCCGCACTCTCGATTCTCTCGCTGCTGGAAAAGATGGATGATCCCATTGTTGTCGGAACGTGATCAACAGGAATATGTGACGGACGGTATGGTCCCGATTCAGTACCTGCTTCGTTTTATTAAGGAGGATTCCCCGTTTGGCGATGTAACATCGGATGCCGTTATTCCGGATACTACCTGCAGGGCCGTAATACGGGCTGAACAGGAAGGGATCATCGCAGGTATCGGGGAGGCTTCGGCCCTTTTTGTGCATTTCGGGATCGTAGCCGAGCCGGGGAAACAGGACGGGGATACCATCATTCCTCACGATATCGTTCTCTCGCTTTCGGGCAATGCAAAAGGGATCCTTCTGGTTGAAAGGACTGCGCTCAATATCATCGGGAGGATGAGCGGGATTGCCACGCAGACGAGAAAAATGGTGGAAATCGTTCATGCGGTGAATCCGGCATGCAGGATCGCCTCAACCCGTAAGACCTGCCCTGGCTTCCGGGCACTTGATAAAAAAGCAGTCCAGTTGGGAGGCGGGGATCCGCACCGGATGAGCCTGAGCGATGGGATCCTGATCAAGGATAACCACCTTGTACTCGTCCCGCTCGCAGAGGCTATCCGATCAGCGAAGGCTGTATCGGCCTACCGGAAGATTGAGGCAGAGGTAGAAACACCTCAGGATGCCCTGACTGCTGCACTGGAAGGGGCAGATATCATCCTGCTCGACAACATGGCACCCCGCAAGGTACAGAAAACCCTTGCCGATCTGAAACGCGCCTGCCTGCGGGACCGTGTCACCATCGAGTTGTCCGGGGGGATCGATGAGGCAACACTTCCGGAATATGCGGCACTTGACGTCGATATCATCAGCATGGGTGCACTCACCCATACCGTGAAAAATTTTTCAGTTACCCTGGAAGTACTGCCTGGCACCGGGTAACAGATCGCGCGACGGGAACCTGGAGGAATCCTCTGGTCTGCCTCAATAATTTTCAGGTTATCCGTTTTTCAGGGGATTTATCGGTCAGATAGTTAGGAAAACCTTAATGGTGCGGTACCACGTATGGGTGGCTTAAGAGGGATGTATGGGGGAAATCGAACCTCAGGTTTCTGGTTCTGAACCGGCACGGGAGCCGGCACCGGATGAGATTGCGGCCAATGAAGAGCGGCGTAAGAGACGGGTGGCCGGGTATATCCAGCTGCTGAAGGACAAAAACCTGAATTTCCGGTGGCGGGCAGCAGAGGCATTGGGGGAGTTGGGGGATCCTGAAGCAGTTGAACCACTTATTGAAGCACTCAGGGATCCATTCGTCGACGTCCAGTGGCTCGCGGCAAAATCCCTGGGAAAAATCGGCGACCCCCGGGCGGTCGGACCCCTTCTGGAGGCGCTCAAATCTGAAGATAAGTGGCTTCGGGTCGGTGCTGCGTGGGGACTGGGAAAACTTCGCGACCCTCGCGCGGTTGAGCCATTGATCCTTCTCCTGAAGGATACCAAGAAGATGGTCCGGAAAAATGCAGCATGGGCGCTGGGCACCATTGCAGATAAACGCGCCGTCCTCGGCCTGACAGAATCCCTTAAGGATGCGGATGAAGAGGTGCGAAGTGCTGCACAGGCAGCACTGGCTTTAATTTCCGGAACCGGAACATAATCGGGAATGGACGAATCCTCGCTTCTGCACAGCTGTCTCTAACATAAAGAAAGACGTGCAAAATCATCCGATGAAATCTTAAAAACATCAGGATTCTGAATCGGATTCAATGTTTTTTGCTCTGTAGAAATCGTATTTTCACGTGATATGATGCCCCCTCTTGCGCCACCAGAGTCCAAGAGTCAATGGCTCTTCTCCAGCCTGCTCTTTCCTGAGGGAATCGCATTCTTCCCCCAAGGGGGACGGGGCGCAGTGTGATGCCTCAAAGTTAGGTTACAGGTAATACGTCGTCATCACAACGAGGGATGCCCCAGCGGCGGGGTCCGAGTGGTTCATCAGAACCACGAGGATGAGAAGAACTCATCAGAGTTCTTCGAAACAGACTTAATGGGTCGAAGAACCCTTCAGGTTCTTCTCCAGCCTGCGGTTCCCTTCGGGAACCACAGTCTCCCCCAAGAGCGTCAGACATTTACAAATGATTTTTACAGAGAAGTTTTTTTAATAATCATTTTTACGGGGAATTACCGAGCAGAATGCGGACATCTTCCGCAGTACTCACCATGATCTCTTTTTTTCCGCGATAGGTCTGGACAATCCCGTACACTGAGATCTTGTCTCCTTTCTGCAGTGACAACGCTTGTACAACCTGGGCCGGCAGGAAAATGGAGAGATTGTTCACACTCACAGTCGCGTATCCGCCGCTGTTTGTGAGCGTGATCCGATCGATTTGCCCTTCCAAGACCACCAGCTCGCCATCCGATGATCTGTTGGTGAACGGTCGCGCAAACGGCTGTTTCCCAAGACCTGTCAGCACGACATGGGCCACGATCACCGCAATGGCAACACCGACCAGCAGGAGGACCGCCACCCGCTCCTGGCGCTCGAACATGCATGAATATTGAGAAAGGAGGTTTAAATGATCGATAGCTTGATATGTTAACACTGTTAACACCACTATCATGTATTCGACACCTTTGCCACCGTCATCCAAGACGGTACTGCAGATACTGGATGTGGGCGGTGCGATGACCCACAAGGATCTCGTGCAGAAGACCCATCTTGCACCACGCACGGTGCGGTATGCACTGAAGAAACTCAAGGAGCGGCAGCTTATCATCGAAAAGTTCAACTTCCGTGATGCCCGCCAGATCATCTACCAGAACCGCAGTACGCAAAATCCGAAGCTCCAGCCTGCGTGCGTATGACAAAACATACCTGTACCCTGATGCACTGCGATTCCATGGTCAGGATACTCCTCCCCCCCATGCGGGCAGAGGTGGTATCCCGGCTGGTACAAAAGCAGGGGCTCAGCCAAAGCGATGCTGCAAAAAAGCTGGGTGTCACGCGGGCTGCGGTCTGCCAGTACATGAGCAGAAAACGAGGTGCAGGTGAAGTCGAGATCTCAAGCGAACTGGATCTGATGATAGACCGCTGGGCGCTTGCCGTAGTAACCGGTGAGAGCGATATCAACCTGTGTGATGTATGCCAGTGCGCACTCAAAAAAATCTGATCTTCTGACTCTTTTCATCCCCCCTTGTTACCTTAGGTATTACATGTCATCCCCGGCTGCTCCGGATTACATCCGGCGACGGCGGAAATAGATGACAAGCAAAAGCACGATGACAAGAGCGACGATGGCGATCTTGACGTAATCGGTCTTCGGTTTGGCCATATTCGCCAGCGGGTTCCAGTCATCATCGAAAACTTCGCGGAAATACCGGGCAGCTCCGGGATGGTCTATAATAACACCTGCCTCACGGTTGAAGTTTGGCGAATTGCTGTTCCAGTTGATGCTGCTGACCAGTACCCGGTCATCGTCAACAATGACCCCCTTGTTGTGAATTTTTTCCACCGGAGTGACAGCGAGATCGATACATTTTGCTTCCAGGGGAAGATCCTCTGATGCACTAATCCGGTTGATCAGGGCTGCCATCTCATCGTTATCGTTGGGGCCTTCCACATTGAACCAGTAAGAATCGAGCAATACCCGCACGTGGACACCCCGGCGTGAGGCATTGATCGCGGAGGAAAGATAGGGGTTCAGGGTATATGGGGTCTCGTTTTTTATGTATGCCTGCTCGATTTCGATACTGGTTCTGGCACTGTCCAGCAGGTCCACGATCTGGTAACTGGTATCTGGTGCGATGACGGGAATTACCGTGGCACCTTCGAATTGTGCCGGATGGAACTCGGCAACATGTTTCTCAAACGGTGCCGGTTCAGCGTCCCCTGTTGTTCCTGTATAAGGAACAACCGACCTGCTGCCTGAGTCTTTTGTAAAAACCTCTGTAAAATATCCTGCCAGCCCAGGATCCTTGAGCTGAACACCCCACCCGCGGTTGCCGCTCATTCCCTCCGGGGGGAGCCCGCTGTTCTTGAAATTCTCGCTTGTCAGGAGGAGCGAATTGTTGTCAATAATGACATATTTGGCATGGTCATAGCGGTAGGGCGCATGTTCCGTTTTGGATGAGACCATGGAAACGACGGGGATACCACTTCTGTTAACTGTCCATATCAGCGATTTCTCATAAGGACCGATCCCGCCGACAGGCCCTCCCTCAATGAGAACCTGGACATCCACGCCCCGTGCTTTTGCTGCAACGAGTGATGCTCCCAGTGAGGGACTGGAGAATTCATACATATTGACAAAAACCGTACCCGATGCCCGGTTTATTGCTTCCATAAATACCTCATTGGAACAGTCCGGCGAAACAAAAGTCGTAACCGTAACATTTCGGAACACCTCGGTATTAAAACGCGATTGCCCTATCATGAGGATACGGCGATCCCAGATCCCGTTCTCAAGATAATGCACCTGTCCTTCGCGGGGGGTTACATCACCAGGCCATGATATTTTCTGCACAACAGTGCCCTTTTCGTATAGCACCAGTTCGTCCCCGGTATTTGCCAAACGGAGTGGATCTCCATTGATCACATTCGGGACATCCGGGGAATAATCCAGCCATTCGAAATCCGGATATCTGCCATGGCTTTGCTCGTATGCCTGCGCGCTGCGGGCTACCGTCAGAGATCCGTTGATAGTTGTACCAGGGGGAAACCGGAATCCCCCATGGTTATCTGATATTGTTATATCGTCCAGAAGACCATTACCTGAAATTACAAGATATTCATCCGCATCATCGTGCAGGTAGGGATCGGGACAAAACTCGACAATCTGTACCGCTGCGCTGGCATGTACCACCACACACACCAGACAGAGAATGAGTGGGAGGATCCCGCGCATAAAATCTGTTTGTATACAATTCATATTTAATATAATGATATAATATTCAGGAGTACTGAGATGATCCGGAAATCCTCAAGCCCGCCATCAGATCCCCCCATTGTAGTGAAGATGGGGGGAAGCCTCTACAACCGGGTGCCGGATCTGGTCCCGGTTCTTCTTGCCGCCGGACGCCCGCTGTTCATCGTTCCTGGGGGAGGTATGTTTGCGGATGCTGTCAGGAAATCCCGGGTCGACAACGATTCCGCACACTGGATGGCAATCGCCTCCATGGACCAGTATGGCTGGTTTATTGCTTCACAAGGAATAACAACCACTGCTCTCCTGCAGGCGCCGGATCGGCCGGTCGTTTTTCTTCCCTACTGCAGTATGCGACAGCACAATCCGCTGCCCCACTCATGGGACGTCACCTCAGATTCGATCGCCGCATGGACCTCAGATGTACTGGGACTGGATCTTCTACTCCTCAAATCAGTAGACGGGATTCTGGAGAATGGCAGCCTGATGAAACAAGTGAAAATTCCGGTTAAAACGGAAGTTGTCGATCCGTTTTTTATCCCGTTCATCCTGGAAAAAAAGGTAAAAACGACAATTATCAACGGATGCCGTGCTGATCGCGTAGAAAAATTCCTGAGGGGGAAGACCGTTTCAGGTACCAGGATCGGTACAACCTTTTAAAGGTTCCAAAAGAGATACTATAGGAATCCTTAGAGGAGCATGAATGTCAGATAAGAAATGTACATCCTGCAATGCCCCGCTCGCAGAAGAGGGCGCAACAGAGTTCGGGTGCCCGGCCTGCGGTGCTGAGATCAACCGGTGTTACCGGTGCCGGGAGCAGAGTATCTCCTACGTCTGCCCGAAATGCGGATTCGGGGGACCGTAACGAAATGGGCAATGTTGCAGTCATCATGAGGGTCATGCCGGAATCTCCGGAAGTAGACCTTGAACAGCTGAAAACGGCCCTGAAACAGAAATTGCCGGGTATCCAGGATATGAAGGTAGAACCGATCGGTTTCGGGCTCAAGGCAATCAAGTTCGCTGCGATTATCAACGATGCCGGCGGAGAGACTGACACACTGGAGACGTCCTTAAGCAGCATCCCCGGCGTTGAGCGGGCAGAGATTATTGAAGTAACGTTGACCTAAAAATACGGTTCTATCGTTCCTTTTTTCCTTATTTATCCTTTCCTCATACTTCCAATGCATCGATAACCTTACGGGTGCTTTCCCGAATTTTTTCCACGGACTCCCTGAACGCAATCACTTCTGACTCATCGAGCCGGATGGTGATAGGGAAAACCCCGTCACAATTCACCCGTGCGGGAACACCGATACAGACATTTCCAATCCCATGAACTTCGGTTTTGATAAATGTCGAGACCGTTAGGATGCGATTTTCATCACCAAGAACTGTCCGGACAAGCGATGCAATTGCCTCTCCGGGCCCGTAAACCGTAGACCCTTTATTCTCGAGGATCTGTTGTCCGCTGCACTTGACCGAGTTGATGATTTCCTGTACCGGCAGGTGGGAAAATTCCGGCAGGTTTGAGATCTTGATACCCCCGATCGTGGTCGCAGACCAGAGTGGGACCATGCTGTCACCATGCTCGCCGATGATGCGGGTATGCACTTCACTGACGTGCACCCGGAAATAAGCAGCAATAAGGGATTTCAGGCGCATTGAATCGAGATGCGTGCCAAGACCGAAGACCTGGTTTGGCTTGAGACCTGAATACTTCAGTGCAACGCTGGTTATGATATCGACCGGGTTGGTAACCATGAGAATCTTGGTGTCAGGAGTGGTGGTGCCAATAGTCCTCGCAATCGGGGCAATAATTTCTGCATTGTCCAGCGCGAGATCGAGCCGGTCCTGTCCGGCTGTGCGCGGTTTACCCGCAGTGATGACGACGATATCAGAGCCGGTAACATCCTTCAGGCTTGTCGTCCAGCTGGTCTCGATATCCGTTCCCCGCGCGGCAAAGGAGTCGATAAGGTCCTGGGTAATTCCTTTCAGAAGAGACTCACGCCCTTCCCTCCCGTAGAGGAGGATTTCACTGACGTGAGGAATCGCCGAGATTGCGTGGGCGGCAAACATACCGACATTGCCCGTAGCACCGATGATGGTCACTTTCGCCATAATAATCGTGAATGGGGACGTGTTATCGGTCGACGGTACGTATCTCCGTTCACCAAAGCATCCATCCTCAGCCCCGTTACCCCATGGGCGCCGGATGTCTACGGTAAGTCTGCTCCCTTCCGGGCCTGAACCGGTTCCCGCAGCGACAGGTCGTTATTCCCTCCGGAATATTGATACCTGGCCATCGACCTCATGGGACGAGGTTTCACTGTCAGGACGCACAGGTTCCCGAAGGCCGTTGCAGCCTCAGTCAAACTTCGCCCCCCGCGTACCGACGGTTTCGGGTTACAAGTGACGCCGAGCCACCCGGGCTAGTCCCCATATACCTTTGTGCACTGGTCAATAAAGGCTTTTTACCCGGAAAATTATCGGGCGTGGATATCGGGAAGGAATAGAGGATCAGGGTATAAAAACCTCCCCACCCACATTTTTCTTCCAGTCATCCAGGATCTGATGCAATGCAGGGGTATCACTCTTTTCGAACAGGTCGAAGGCCGTAACCGGTGGGGGATTTAAGGAGAGCACGGTATGCAGCTGGCGAAAATCTCCCTGGTATACCTCGACGATCTGTTCACCCTCTGTTTCGGCAATTTTTATCGGCTCTTTCATAACGGGGTGTTTCTGCATATCTTCCTCCTGCTCAAATATCCGTACCCGGTCGACCCGGAGATATTCCCGGTTGACTTCAAGATTGAATGCCGACCAGAACGCCGATGCATACCATGCATCGTTCAATACAACGTGGGGAACACCAAGACAGGCTGCTGTAAGGCCTAGTGTTCCGACACCGGAACATGCATCAACAAAATGTTTGGCCGGCGGGTTTCCCACATGCTGTTCGACAGCGTGGATTTTCGGGTAGTCACCCCGGGGGAACTCGATATGGATGCGGGATTGTTGTTTATACATCACGAGCGGACCGGTCCTGAGCGGGAAGATATCGGCACGTACATCGCAACCGGCCAGGAGTTCGTAGACCCGGGGGACAGAATCGATATCCGGACTGGCGATGCCCGGGATGAAATTTTCTCTTTTTACTACACCACGCAGTTCAGGCACATCTTCCATCAGTCGTTCCGCGGTCTTTTTTGAAGCGGAGGGGGTGAGCAGGGTAAGTGATTTTTGCGGAAGAAACGGGGGGCGGTCCATCGCGTATCCCGGGTGCACGAGCGGGGCGCCGACGGCAATGAGGGGATCCGTGGACAGTAAGTCCCCCTCTTCAACCATGATGACATACATATGGGCAAATACTTCATCGATGAACCGCTTCCCGCACGAACAGGGCTGTGCGTAGTCAAGGGAAGGCAGGGGAGCCCGTTTGTCAAGTGTCCTGAAGCTGCACTCAGCACACGGAAGAAAAATCGCGGGTAGCAGGGCAAGGATGTCTCTTGCGGACTTCACACAGTCCATCCCGCATACGGGACACTTCATGCTGCTTTCTATGCATTTCCCATCATACAAAGGTTTTCAAATGGAATCACACGGGAAGCGCATAGTGACGGAAAGTATAATGAAAAACACAAGGGCAGTGGGCCCGAAGGGATTCGAACCCATGACCGCCCGGTTATGAGCCGGGCGCTCTAACCGGACTGAGCTACGGGCCCCAACGCCCCCCACAGGGCTCGAACCTGTGACATTCGGATTAACAGTCCGACACTCTACCAACTGAGTTAGGGAGGCACTCTTCAATGCGCCTTCTTAGTTTCTTTCTGAGTACTTTTAAAGGTAACTATGAGGATGATCAGGGGGAGATAGGAATAGGGGATCCCTTGCTTCAGGGATCATTCCTTTTTCATCTCCAATAACAAGCGGATGAGGTCATCCAGGTCCTCGTTAAGGTGCAGGAATAATTCGTGGGTCTGCGAAGTTGCAACGGCCCCGTCAGGAGATGCACGAATATACCCGAGCTGCTCCAGCACATGCAGGGAATACCGGATACGATGGGAGGGTAAATCGAGCAACTCGGAAAGTTTCATGATACCGATGGGCTGGTGATCTGCAACCGCCTTTGCTACTTCGAGGTGCCGGCTCATGAGTTCAATTTCATCCTTCATTTTCCTAATCATACGAGACCTGCATCCTGCTGACAAGGGAATTATGATTCGTTTTCTTTTTTATGTTCTTTCTCTTTTTCTGCGATATCATCAAGCCACACTTTGGTCTCACGGTATTTTTTGATAAAATCAGAAGACAAGATAAGGGCAAGAGCCAGCATTCCAATAATAACCGGTACCGTGTAAGGGGAATGAATGATCAAAAAAAGAGGTATGGACATTGCGACGAGTAATACGATAATATTGATCTCTACAGTAAGACGATAAAATTTCCATTTGAACTGGGCTTTTGCATTCTCATCCATCACAGGTACGTCAACTCCGGAATAAAAGTACTTGATGTTTCACGACAAATATCCCACCACATGGATCCGCTTTCAGAAGCGATCAGGAAACGCGGCACTGACGCTTATGTTGTATATGCCAACTCGCGGGATGCAGATATGAGGTACCTGACCCATTTCACGACAAGTGATCCCTTTGTTTATTTCAGGAAACAGGGGGAGGAAGGGACCATTATCATCTCCCAGATGGAGGTTGGACGCGCGACGCGCGAAGGGACAAACGCAGTCATGACCCGCGCCGAAGCCGGGCTTCCGGAAATCATAAAAAAGGAGAAAGACCCGTACCGGGCGACAGCGCAGATGATTGCTGGTCAGGTGGGAAAGAAAATACTGGTCCCCCCGAATTTTCCCATTGCGTTGGCAAATGCCCTTGGGGAATTCTGTTCCGTGACGGTTGACAAGGGTACCGTCCTCGCGATGCGGGCGAAAAAGACCCGACCCGAGATCCGGTGCATGAAAATTGTCCAGAGTGTGACACAGATTGCAATGGGACACGCAGTCTCCCTAATCAAACGTTCCGTGGTGAAAAAAGGGATCCTGCATCTGGATGGGAAGCCCCTGACAGCAGAACACATAAAATACACCATGCACTGCATGCTGCTGGAACACGGTTGCTGTGCAGAGGATACGATTGTCTCGTGCGGGGAGGATACTGCGATCCCCCACATGACCGGCACCGGCCCCCTTCGGGCAGATGAACCGATCATCATTGATCTCTTCCCGGTCCACGAGGAGTCAGGGTATTACGCGGATATGACCCGGACATTCGTCAAAGGCGAACCTTCACCGGAAATCCTTGAGATGTACACAGTCCTTCGCGAAGCAAAACAGCTTGCGATTTCCCGGGTAAAAAGCGGAATATCCGGTGCAGAACTGCACCAGCTCGTTGTTGATTTTTTCAAAGAGCGGGGATACGACAGCGATACGAGAGGATTTGTGCATAATCTCGGGCACGGGGTCGGGTTGCAGATCCATGAGCTGCCAACAGTCGGGCCGTCAGGAAAACTGCTCGAAGCGGGCAATGTAATCACCATTGAACCGGGGCTGTACTATCCCGGTACCGGCGGTGTCCGGCTGGAGGATATTGGGGCGGTCACAAACAAAGGCTTTGACAATTTCACAGCCTTTCCAGAGGATCTGGTCGTATGAAGGATGAAATATTTGATAAATACCGGGAAGCGGGTCTCATCGCAGCAAAGATCCTGCGGGACGGCGCAAAGGAGATCCGTATCGGCACCTCCTATCTGGATATTGTTGAATCGATAGAATCGCGGGTGATTGAGGAGGGGGCTGCGCTTGCATTCCCCCTCAACCTGTCATTGAACGAGGATGCTGCCCACGATACCGCATCCCCAGGAGATATCCGCATTTTTGCCAGAGGGGATGTTGCCAAACTGGATCTCGGCGTACAGGTGGACGGGTATATCGCGGACACTGCGACAACCATTGACCTTGGTGTCAACTCCTTGCTCGTAGAGGCTTCCCGGCAGGCGCTTGAAGCAGCCATCAGTATTATCCGGCCCGGCGTAACTGCCGGGGATCTTGGCATGGCGGTCCAGACAGCAATTGAGAGCCGGGGATACCGGCCGATCTCCAACTTAACCGGACACGGGCTCGACCAGTACGTCCTTCACCGGTCACCCACCATTCCCAATATCGGGATAAACGGGGGTGTGGTACTTGAAGAAGGGATGGTCTTTGCCATTGAACCGTTCGCGACAACCGGCAGCGGGCATGTAATGGAAAAAACACGGAAGGAGATTTACTCCCAGATCTCCCAAAAACCCGTTCGGATCCCTGCCGGCAGGGCGATTCTCGAACAGATCAGGGACCGCCGCGGGCTCCCGTTTTCGCGGCGCTGGCTGAAGGAGAAAAGAACAGATCTCGCACTCCCCACGCTTATCCGCTCGCAGGTACTCCATGTCTACCCGGTCCTTTCTGACATACCGGGGTCGCTTGTCTCTCAGGCCGAGCACACTATTATCGTAACGGCTGACGGGTGTATTGTTACAACCCGGTGAGATAGACTTATTCAATTGCAAGAAGAATAATTAAGGTTACAGCCATGACCGGAGATTCTGATGCCCTGCACATAATGGAAGTCGTGCTGACCGCTGAAATTTTCAACCAGAACCCCAATCTGGATATCAACGACCTGACTCCCGCGTGCCGCGAGATTTTTAGCACCATCGATAAGAATAATAAAAATAACCACGGTGAAATTAAGCGGCCAGTATCTGTAAGTGAGGGTAAGATAAAACGCACATTATCAATTACTGATGCTTTCAAGAAGGTATCCACTAACCCATTTGTTGCTTCTGAGGATTTCGGCCAACGTCTCAAGATCACTGCGCTTGATCCAGCGGGAGACTGGTTCCTTAAACAGGGCGGTAAATCGTTTGTTGAGAAAAACCCGGTACTCGCGTTCTATTTTGAGAGGAACGGTTCCGAAGGCCCCACATATTCTGCAGTCCGCAAGGCAAACCCCTCGTTCAATGACACAAAAACATATCTCGAAACCCGTATCTCAAAGCTTGTCAGCGATGACGAGAAACTACGGGGCGCGTTGGACCTCGTCATTGTCAGTGCTCCCGATGAAATCGAACAACAAATAGAAGACTTGGTCTGCACGGCTCAACAGCTAGCAATCATCACGAAACTTCAGCACGCTCTCGACCATCAGGAATTCCTCAAACAACACCGGATTTATGAAGTAGGAAAACTTCTCTTCGTCGGGCCACCGGGAACAGGAAAGACGTCATTTGCCCTTGCCATGTCCCGGACCATGCATATGCCAATCCTTGAAGTCCGCCTCTCCATGATCACATCGCAGTATCTTGGTGAGACCTCCAAGAATATTGACCGTATCTTTGATCTGGCAAAAAAACTCACCCCTGCCATCCTTTTTATCGATGAGTTCGATTTTGTCGCAAAGAGCCGGGTTGCGGATGACCACGGAGCAATGAAACGAGCCGTGAACTCACTTTTAAAAAATATCGACAAGATGAATCTCGTCAAACACGGTGTGGTCCTGATAGGAGCAACAAACCACCCGCAACTGCTCGACGAAGCAGCATGGCGCAGGTTTGATGAGGTGGTAGAGTTTTCTCTCCCCGATGAGGATATGCGAAAAAACATCCTGAAGAAGGTGACGGGATCGCTCCACTGCACCATCGATTACCAGCGCCTTGCCGCCCAGACAGAGGGATTTTCGGGGTCGGATATCCGCATGATGGTCAAGGAAGCTATCCTTTCCGCTCTCATGGATAAACGGGAGAGTATCGGTGCAGAAGATATCGAAAAAGGGATTCACATGGTGAAGAACAGGGAAGCGATCCGGCACCTGAACTGGTTATAAGCATGAGAATTACCCTTCTCGGGACCGGCGATGCAATCGGCTCACCAAAGGTCGGGTGCCATTGTCCCCAGTGTACCTATGCAAATGCGACCGGGGCAATGCGCCTGCGGACATCTCTTCTTATTGAAAATGAAGGCTTTCATCTGCTGGTAGATTCCTCTCCCGATCTGCGTCAGCAGCTGCTGCGGTACGGATCCCCTCATATTGATGCGGTTATCTGGACCCATGGGCATTACGATCACTTTATGGGATTCGGGGATTTTTACCGCGTCCAGCATATCCCGCCGGTATTCGCCACCCTGCCTGTCATGAATTATTGCGCGGAGATCTTCCGGTTTCTTACGTTTG
>Ga0182017_10001294_pt1 | contig 19394 bp, 16 predicted proteins | sample 712E3DmetaG_FD_120492 | JGI IMG/M metagenome (GOLD analysis project Ga0182017, IMG submission 120492) | Permafrost microbial communities from Stordalen Mire, Sweden - 712E3D metaG | ecosystem: Environmental > Terrestrial > Soil > Wetlands > Permafrost | place: Sweden: Stordalen | collected... | reverse complement strand
AGAGAATATCAGGGGCTCATTATCTTTTCTTGCAGACCATTACAGGAATAATACGCCAAAAGGAGAGATCGTAATAGTGGTTGCGGGGAAAAAGTAAAACTTTTTGGATCACTTATTTTTTTCATTAATGAGAAGCATTTTATTCGCTTTATTAATTTTTTTGTTTCCTGGTACCCTTGCAGCCCAGACTTTGAAAGGAACCATTAGAGACTCTTCCGGAGAACCTTTAGCCTATTCAACAGTATACATCCGTGAACTTAAGCAGGGTACTACTTCCAATACCAAAGGCAATTATGAGATACATCTGGCTGAAGGGAAATATACGATTGTCTTTCAGAGTCTTGGTTTTGCTCCGGATATCAGGGAGATAACACTTGGCAAGAAAATAATTAATCTCGACATAACACTTCAGACCCAGTACTATGAAATACCGGAAGTCAGAATAACAGCATCAGGTGAAGATCCTGCATATGGTATAATGAGGAAAGTCATTGGCCTGGCTCCTTACTATCTTAACCAGGTAAGTCATTATAAAGCGGAGGTATATCTTAAAGGGGATCTTGTAATTAAAAGAATACCAAAGTTCATACAGAAATCCATGAAAGTTGAAGGTAAAGATCAATCGGGTAATTCCGTCAGCAGTACAGCGATGAAGGAGGGTGATTCCTACCTGATGGAATCGGTGAATGAGCTTGAGTTCAATGCTCCTGACAAATATATTCAGCGGGTTCTTTCTTACCAAAGCACCTTCCCGGAAAAGGGAAATGAAATATCACCGATGGGTTTCATTCAGGGGAGTTTTTATCAGCCGGTTATTGGCAGTATGGATATATCACCGCTTGCACCTGAGGCATTCTCTCATTACAGATTTAAATATCTTGGATCTTCACCTCAGGGTAACTATTTCGTAAATAAAATTCAGGTGATACCTAAAAGAAAAAGTCAGCAATTATTTGAAGGTACAATATTCATAATTGAAGATCTCTGGTGTATCCATAGTTTAGACCTTGTAAATGAAAATCTTGCAGGAAAGATAAGGATCCAGCAATTATATATTCCGGTTCAGGAAGATCTATGGATGCCTGTCAGCCACAAGTTTGAAATAGCCTTAAGCATAATAGGATTTAAAGCTGATATCAGTTATGGAAGCTCTATTAAATATGAGAGTGTCAGCCCTAATACGGCATTGAAAAAGCCACAATTTACCGGCACTTTTTCGAGCGGCAGAATTTTACCACAGAATATGCAGGAGGATACGACCAGGACAAAAACTAGAAAACAGATCGAGAAATTACTTTCAAAGGATGAGCTTTCAAACAGAGATATGATGAAGCTCTCCGGACTAATGGAAAAAGAATCTAAAAATATTAAGGCTGACAGTTCGGGGAAAAGTCTAGAGGTAAAAGATAAAATCAAACCTATAATTGAAAAGGATGCCTCAAAAAAAGATAGTTCCTATTGGGCAGAGATCAGACCAATTCCTCTTTCTGAATCAGAAAAGAAAAGTTTTAGAGTCAGTGATAGTCTGAAGGCAAAACTTAACATAAAAAGCCAGAAAAATGATACTGTGAAAACAGCTGATAAGGGGAAAAGCAAATTTGTTAAGATGCTAAACAATATCTGTTTCGTGCATACCTGGTCCGATACTTCAGGATTCAGCTTTGTCAACGGTGGTCTTATTAATCTTAAAAGGCTCACTTTCAACCCTGTGGATGGATTTGTTTATGGTATTGACTTCAGGATCACAAAGTCGTGGAAAAAAGGCAATACACTTTCTTTTTATCCTGCTTTCTCATATGCTTTCAGCAATGAACAGTTTATGTGGAGTATTTATACCCATTACAGTTTTGACAGGTTACACCAGAGGCAGATATATTTTAATACTGGTCTGATAAGCAAAGACTTTAATAATAATGGCGGTATTAATGTATTCCTGAATACTGTCACCTGCCTCATGTTGAAGGAAAACTGGCGTAAAATATATGAAAGCAGGTATTTTATGGCAGGCTACAAAAGTGAGATAATCAATGGCCTTTATGGTGAATATGACATCAATCTTGAAAACCGTAAAATACTTTCCAACACAACCGATTTCTCCTTAATAAAATCATCAAAAGAATATACTGAAAATGTTCCGGATAATCCTTTTCTGAATAATCCTGTAACTTCAAATAATCTGTTGGAGGACCAGAAACATGCAGATATTTCTGCTATTATAACTTATACTCCGAAACAAAAATACAGGATTCACGATAAAGTAAAAATTCCGATGGGATCAGACTGGCCTACATTTACACTTACTTATAAACATGGAATTAATGAATCAACTGAACTTGCATCTTCGTGGAAAGGTTATGATCTGATAAAATTTGAAGCATCAGAAAGCCATAAAATAGGTGCTTTCGGACAATATTTCTGGATTTTCAGGAGTGGTGGATTTCTGAATAATCAGGATATCCCATTCTACGACTTTTTTCATTTCAGCTCACAGCAACTACCATTATTATTAAATAGTTACAGAGATGCCTTCATGTTACCGGGATATTATTCTTTAAGCACGCCTGAATTTTTCACTGAGGCTCATACAAGATATACAAATCCATATCTCCTTTTAAAACTTCTGCCCGGATTGAGTAATACTCTAATCCGTGAAAACCTTAGCGCTTCATTCTTATGGTCAAGATTTCAGGAATGCTATACAGAAATAGGTTACAGCCTGAGCGAGGTCTTTCTAATCGGAGAGATAGGTGTATACGCGGGATTTGACAATCTCAGGTATAAAAGTATCGGGGCGAAGCTGGTGTTGAAGTTCAAATAAGATATACTATGCAAATGGCGGTTCTGAATGATTATCAGTTTCATTTTCAAATCCGTCCCCAAGTTTTTTCAGGTTATCATGATTCATTTTAGAACCAAAAGTCATGCTTTGCCTGCCTTTAGGAGAATCAATATCTCCTTCAATCTCAAAGTCTTCAATATCCATAAAGAAAGCTTTTTCTTCACGGAACCTTAACCTGACATCATCAACAGGACCGTTTCTGTTCTTAGCGAGTATAATTTCAGCGATGCCTTTTGTCGAAGAGCCATCCTCAAATTCAACAATACCGAACTTATCCTGTCTATGGATAAAAACTACCATATCAGCATCCTGCTCGATAGCGCCTGACTCCCTCAGGTCGGAAAGCTGAGGCCTTTTTGATCCGCCTCTTAATTCCGCTGACCTGTTCAGCTGTGACAAAGCGATGACCGGAACACCAAGTTCCTTGGCAATGCTCTTCAGAGAGCGGGAAATATTACTGACTTCCTGTTCACGGCTTCCTGAATTCTGAGGACCGGTCATCAGCTGGAGGTAGTCAATAATTACAAGATCGAGTTTATGCTGAGCCATAAGTCTTCTGCACTTAGCCCGGAGTTCGGTTATTGTTATTGCAGGCGTATCATCAATGAAAATCGGGGCCTGAACAAGTCTTTTTATTCTGGAATCAAGTTGTTTCCACTCTTCTTCATTCAACCTCCCGTTTTTAATTTTACCACCCGGGATATCTGTTTCAGCAACAATAAGTCTATTTACCAGCTGGATGGATGACATCTCACATGAGAAAATTGCAACCTTTTTACCATGATCAATTGCCATATTTCTTGCCATAGATAGAGCAAATGCAGTTTTACCCATCGAAGGACGTGCAGCGATAATTGTAAGTTCTGATTTCTGCCATCCTGATGTAAGCCGGTCAAGTTTTGTAAATCCTGAAGGTATTCCGACAAGGGCATCCTCTCTTTTTCCTGCTTCTTCAATCTCCCTGATTGCTTCTTTTATAACCTCATGAATCGGAGCAACTTCTCTCTTTATGTTTCCTTCTGCTATCTGGAAAATGGAATCTTCTGAATAATCCAGCAGTTCTGTTATATCATAAGTGTCATCAAAAGAACGGTTTTGTATTTCGGTGGCCACCCTGATGAGTTCTCTCTGTATATATTTCTGTGATACGATCCTTGCATGATATTCTACATGGGCTGCTGAGGCAACTTTTGAGGTCAGCTGGGTGAGATAAACAGCTCCTCCGACACTCTCAAGTTCATTCGTAGCTCTCAGTTCCTCGGTAACAGTATAAAGGTCTACTGCAAATTCACGGGCTGTTAAATCAGCAATCGCACGAAATATTTTCTGATGCGTTTCCTTATAAAAGCTCTCTGCTTTAAGAATGTCAAGGATAGTGATAGCAGCTTCTTTATCCAACATAACTGCCCCGAGGACTGCCTCTTCCATATCAACTGCCTGGGGTGGCACCTTGCCATAATCCGGCATAGGTGTTATTGCAGGTCTGGCACCTGGTCTTTGTTTTGCCATTAACTATATATTATTGTATTTTAATTACTTAGAGTAATATCAACTCGTTATTAAGACTATGATCAAAGGTATTAATTACATGATAGAACAGTTGCTTTGGGATACCTTTTATTACAAACATAAAATGTTTAAAACTTGTTGAAAAACCAAAAAGAAGGTCTTTAACAGAAAATTCAAATCCATATGGTATTTTTACATCAAATAACTGAATATGGTCATCTTTCCAAAAGCGAAGATAAATATCGGGCTGAGGATCATTAAGAAGCGGCCAGATGGCTTCCATAACCTGGAGACTATATTCTATCCTGTATGTCTTTGTGATGCTATTGAATTTGTTATCCCTCAACAACCTCTAAGGGAAGATATCCTGAAGGTGACAGGAGTTTTGGCAAATCAGAATCCGGAACATAATCTGGTTGTAAGGGCAGTCAGAAAAATCCGTGAAACAAAAAAAATCCCTTTTTTGAAAATCCACCTGCATAAAGCTATTCCTGTTGGAGCAGGTCTTGGAGGAGGTTCGTCGGATGCCGCTGCTTTGCTAAAATCATTGAATCGCTATTTTAATCTGGAAATAAGCAATGAAAAGCTTAAAGAGATCTCTCTTGAACTAGGAAGTGATTGTCCTTTCTTCATCGATGGTTGTCCCTCATTTGCCAAAAGCAGAGGCGAACTTTTAACACCCATTAAGCCTCTCCCGAAGGGATTTTATCTTCTCCTGGTCAATCCAGGAATATACATAAATACCAGGGAAGCCTACAGTTTTTGCACGCCAAACCAACCCGCAACAGATCTGAAAAATCTTTACAATCTTGATATTTCAAAATGGAAAGATTTGATTATAAATGATTTCGAAGAATTCATCTTCATGAAATACCCTAAAATCGCCGGTATTAAAAGTTCTTTATACAAAATGGGAGCAGTATTTAGCTCAATGTCAGGAAGCGGATCAATTGTATATGGAATTTTCTATAACAAACCGCTAATTCCTGAATCAATCAGGAGTATGGTTATTTATTCCGATCCTCTATAAAGAAAATTTTTAAACCGCAAAAGGTTACCCCCAACCCTAAAGGGGGCTAAAATATCTGAATATCAATAAATTGAATATATAATTATGACCAGGATGGTCATTCCAACTCAATAAGAAGGGTACCTTTTGAAACTTTGTCTCCCTTATTTACGTGAATTTTTTTTATCCTGCCTGCAATGGATGATTTAAGTTTGTTTTGCATTTTCATTGCATCAAGTATCATCAATAAATCTCCCATTTCAACATGCTTCCCCTCAATTACCATTATATCAAGTACTGTTCCGGGAATGAAGCTCAAAATCATTTTGGGATCTTTAGGTTGATATTTTTTCCTGTTTTCAAATTTCCTGCTGATATTAGTTTTATAAAGGCTCTCATCAATATTGAGAAATTTCATTGCTTCATTATTCTCTATCTTAGCCATTGTCTGATGAATAATCTGGTTTAGATCAAAATGGAGGAAGTCCATGTTTTTTATCCGGAACTGAAATATCCTTATTTTCTGAAATTTCCAGGGAGTGCATCAGAATCTTCCTAGTCTCTCCCGGTTCTATTACAGCATCTACATAGCCACGGGAGGCTGCCACATAAGGGTTAGCAAATTTATCTTTATATTCCTGAACTTTCTTTTTCCTCATCTCATCAGGATTATCCGCTGACATAATTTCCTTTCTGAAAATAATATTAGCAGCACCTTCCGGTCCCATTACGGCTATTTCAGCTCCTGGCCAGGCATAAACAAAATCTGCCCGTAAATGGCGTGATGACATTGCAATATAACCTCCTCCGTATGCTTTTCTCAATATCACGGTCAGTTTTGGAACAGTCGCTTCACTGTATGCGTACAGCACCTTTGCACCATGACGGATAACTCCTGCGTGTTCCTGGTCAACGCCCGGAAGATATCCCGGAAGATCGACGAAAGTGATTATAGGGATATTGAATGCATCGCAATAACGAATGAATCTTGCAGCTTTATCAGAAGAATCCACATCAAGGACTCCAGCCATTTCCATAGGTTGATTAGCGACGAAGCCTATAGTTCTTCCACCCATACGTCCGAAGCCGATCACTATGTTTTTTGCATAAAGTTCCTGTATCTCAAAGAAATCTGAATTGTCTATTATTGCCCTGATAACATCTTTTACGTCATAGGGAAGAGTCGGATCGTTGGGTACTATTTTTTCAATCTTGTATTCCGGTTTAGGTTCGCCAGGTTCAAATGCTCTTGCTTTCCGCTTATTATTCCATGGGATGAATGTAATAAGTTTTTTAATCTGTTCGAAGCATTCATCTTCACTTAGGGCAAAGAAATGTGCATTACCTGTTATCTCGCTGTGTACCCTTGCACCGCCAAGATCCTCCATGGAGATCTCTTCACCAAGAACAGTTTTTATTACTTCAGGACCAGTAATAAACATTTTCGAAATATTATCTACTACAAAAACAAAATCTGTAAGCGCCGGAGAATAAACAGCACCGCCGGCACAAGGTCCAAGAATGACAGATAACTGAGGTATAACACCACTGGACAGAGTGTTACGGAAGAATATTTCCCCGTACCCGGCAAGAGAGTTGACACCTTCCTGGATCCTTGCTCCTCCTGAGTCATTAATGCCGATAAGCGGCATTCTCATCTTAAGGGCATGATCCATGATTTTAGTTATCTTCCTGGAGTGCATCAGACCAAGGGACCCTCCGGCAACTGTGAAATCCTGTGCAAAAATTGCCACGGGGGCACCATAGATTGTACCCGTGCCAATAATTACGCCATCGCTTGGAAGAGATTTTTTATCCATGTCAAAATCGCGTGCCTCATGCTCAACGAAAAGATCATATTCGTTAAATGAATTTTCATCCAGGAGACCCATGATCCGTTCCCGGGCGGTACGTTTTCCCATGGCTTTCTGCTTTTCGATTGCCTGTTCGCCACCTCCCAGAAGCGCTTTTTCACGTTTTTCCTGTAACTCTCTGATCTTATTATCCAATGCCATATTTGTACGTTTTTAACATATTGGGGGAATCGGTTTTTTTCAGGTTACAATTTAAGGGAAATAGTTCAACTTAAAGTAAGATTTTTATCATCTTTCGACTGTTATAATCAGATATAGTTCAAATTGATCTTTTACAACTGATTATATGGTAGTTATAAATAATAATATGAGTATCTGGAATCTAACACCCTAATTTATTGATTTTCTTCGTTAACCCCGACCCCAAGGGGAGCGAAGAAAATCAATTTACTCCCCTTGGGGATGGGGTAAATAAATTGATTTTCAAGCGATTTATAATGTTTTATATATGATTACCTATAGTCATATATAATAAAAATCGAACAGATCATTATTTCGGTGCAATTCTGTAAAGGAAAAGTGCTATAAATGAATATAACAGGTTCGGTATCCATAATGCCAGCAAAGGATTGAGATTCCCTTTAAGTGAAAACTGAGAAGCAAACTGCATGAAAAGAATGTAAGAAAAGCTTAGCGCCAGGCCAACACCTATCTGCATTCCGATGCCTCCCCGTATCTTCTGTGATGAAAGTGATACTCCGATCAGGGTAAGGATGAAAACGGCAAATGAGTTGGAAAAACGCCGTTGTTTTTCAATCATATAGAGCTTAAGTTCATCAGAACCCTGAAGCTTTAGAAGACTTATGTAATCATTTAATTCGTGGTAAGTCATTGTTCCAACAAAATCTGGCTCACGCGCAAAATCCTTAGGTGTCACTGTAAGAGCTGTATCAATCCGCAAACCTTTGGAAATTGAGTCATTTATCCCGTGAATATCCCTGATATAATAATTCCAGGCGCTCCATTTTTTAATAGTAGTATCCCATCTTACCTGGGGCGACATAAGTTTTGATTCAAGATGGCCGCTGTCATCAAACCTTTCAAGACTGAAATTTCTGCCTGACTGCGATTCAGGATAATACATCTCCATATATGCATATACGTTTTTGTAAACCTGACGGTGAAAATTTGATACGACTCCCATTCTCATTGCAGGATGTCTGTAATATTTTTCTTCAAAATTCATCCTTACAAGATTCGCATGAGGTATGACAAAATTCGTAAGCATGAATGTAAAAACTGCAATAAAGAGAGACGACAGAAAATATGGCCACATCATTCTCAGGAAACTCATTCCACTGTTAAGAATAGCAATTATCTCCGTATTGACAGCCATTTTTGATGTGAAAAAAATGACTGAGATGAATACAAACAAAGGCGCAAAAAGTGTAGCAAAGTAGGGTATAAAGTTGAAATAATAATCAAAAATAATTGCTCTGACCGGGGCATGATTCTGCATGAAATCATCAATTTTCTCAGCAAAATCGAAGACTACTGCAATAGTTAATATCAAAACAAGTGCGAAGAAGAATGTCCCAAGGAACTTCTTAATTATATAGAAATCAATAATCTTGATTCTCAGGTCTGCTATAATCTTCCTGATAGTTTTTTTATAATTGCGTTTTTCCATTTTGAATAGTCACCTTCCTCAATTTTTTTTCTTGCAACACTCACAAGATAAAGATAGAATGCCAGATTATGTATACTGGCGATCTGTGCCCCGAGAATCTCACCGGAGATTATCAGATGCCTCAGGTATGCCTTTGAGTAGGTCCTGCTTACCACCGAAGCAGAAGACGGATCGAGAGGGGTGAAATCATCTGTCCATTTCTTGTTTCTGATATTTATTATTCCATCCCAAGTAAAAATCATTCCGTTACGTCCGTTCCTTGTAGGCATCACACAATCAAACATATCTACACCTCTTTCAATTGCCTCAAGTATATTGGCAGGTGTTCCTACACCCATGAGATAACGTGGTTTATCTTCAGGCAGTATTTCATTAACAACTTCAATAATCCTGTACATTTCCTCAGCAGGTTCTCCCACGGAAAGTCCGCCTATAGCTATCCCGGCCATGTTGCAGGCTGCAGCATTTTCTGCCGATTCTTTCCGGAGATCTTCAAATGTACTTCCCTGGACAATCGGGAATAACATCTGATCATATCCCCATAATGGTTCCGAATCCTTAAAGCGAATGATTGCGCGGTCAAGCCACCGATGTGTCAATAAAAGCGACTTACGGGCATATTTATAATCGCAGGGATAAGGTGTGCATTCATCAAAAACCATCATTATATCAGCACCAATAATACGCTGTATATCAATAGTATTCTCAGGTGTGAAAAGGTGTTTAGAACCGTCAATATGTGATCTGAAAAGCGCTCCTTCTTCAGAGATTTTTCTTATTTCATTCAGCGAAAAAACCTGATAACCTCCGCTATCTGTCAGGATTGGTCTTTCCCAGGCCATGAATTTGTGAAGACCGCCAACAGATTTCAGAATATCGGTACCAGGCCTGAGAAAAAGATGATAGGTATTCCCCAGAATGATCTTTGCATCGATATCTTCAGCAAGATCGCGCTGAAGTATACCTTTAACTGTTCCGGCTGTTCCAACAGGCATAAATATTGGAGTCGGGATATCCCCGTGAGCAGTTTTAAGTACCCCTGTCCTTGCTTTTGATTCTTTATCCCTGCTTTTTACCTGGAACATTATTTAATCCGGATTTCAGAAGCACAAATGTAATTCATCTGCATGGCCTTATAAAATTATCATTGTATTTTTTTCTTTACTGTTCTCATATTGAAGAAAATTGTTGAAAACTATCTTTTGCCTTTCCAATTATCTTTCTAATATTGCCGGCAATAATTATCACCCAGATGATACCCGGAGATAATCTGTTATTATTTGTCATTTTTATTCTTTTTTGTTTTGCAGCAGTAATTCAATTGTTTTACTGGCTCTGGTTTTACCTGGCTCCTCATTTTTATAAACCACCTGAAATTGAAAACCGGAAGGAATCCGTCTCAGTAATTATCTGTGCAAGAAATGAAGCCGAAAATCTCAGAAATTTTCTTCCTTCAGTACTTGAGCAGGATTATCCGTCATACGAAGTGATTGTTGTAAATGATTGTTCTGAGGATAGTTCAGATGATTTTCTCGGCGAACTTCTTATGCAATATCCACATTTAAAGATTTCTTCAATTACCAAAGACCCTAAGTTTACTCATAATAAAAAATTTGCTCAGTTCATCGGAATCAAAGCTGCAACAAATGAAATCCTGGTATTTACTGATGCCGACTGTCAGCCTGAATCTGAAAAGTGGCTGTCGGATATGGCTTCAAATTTTGATAACAAAACCGATTTTGTCCTGGGTTATGGAGGATACCTTCAAGAAAAAGGACTGCTAAACAGATATATACGTTTCGACAGTATGTTCATTGCCATGCAGTATATAGGAATGGCATTAAGAAAAATTCCTTACATGGGAGTCGGCCGCAATCTTGCTTACCGCCGTTCCCTGTTTTTCAGAAATAAAGGATTCGGAGAACATAATCATATCATATCCGGAGATGATGATTTGTTCGTAAACGCTCATGCATCTTGGGTTAATACTAAAGTTGAAATCAGACCAGGATCTCATACGAGGTCTGTCCCTTCATCAAATACGGCAGAATTTATCAAACAAAAGCAGCGTCATTTTACCACAGCAAAATACTATAAAACAGGTCATAAAATACTTTTATTTTTTGAACCTTTTTCACGGTTTCTCTACTATGCAAGCTTTGCAGTATTGGTCTCAGTATTGTATCTCTGGCCATATGCTATCGGCATATTAGGATTTAGACTACTTGTACAGACTACTGTTCTGGCTTTGGTTCAGAAGAAGCTTAATGAAAAGGGCTTACTGATCTTTTCAATATTTTTTGATATCTTTTCGCCGGTAATAAACGGAGTCCTGTATTTTAGCAATTTTCGTAACAGACAAGGGAGAAACAAATGGAGATAGGAAAAGATTTATCGGAAAAAGCAAAGAATGATCTGGTGCTTGTGGAACAAGCTCGAAATGGTAATGAAAAAGCTTTTGCCTCTCTTCTGAACCGTTATAGGGATTCCATATATTTCATGCTCCTTAAAATGGTAAATAATGCTTCAGATGCTGAAGACCTTACGATTGAGGCATTTGGAAAAGCTTTCCGAAGTCTTGAAACATATACTCCTAATTTTGCCTTTAGTACCTGGTTGTTTAAAATTGCCACTAATAATTGCATCGATTTCATCAGGAAGAAACAGGCATCGCCTTCCATTATAGATCAGGCATCTGATGAAATGAATGGTTATACGGTCAATATCCAGTCTGATATGCCTGATCCTGAAGAAACATTAATCAACCGTCAAAAATTTGCCCAGCTCAGGGAAGTTGTCAGTCAGCTGAAACCACGGTATAGAAATCTTATTGAATTAAGGTATTACAAAGAGTATTCTTACGAGGAGATATCTAAAGAACTTGATCTTCCGATCGGAACTATTAAAGCCCAGTTATTCCGGGCCAAAACCTTGCTTTACAATGTCCTGAACAAGACCGGAAACAGGTAGAGATGGATGAAATTTTAAAATACTTCCCTGACCTATCTGATCTTCAGAAAGAGCAGTTTTCATCTTTGAAAAATCTTTATGAAGAGTGGAACAGCAGAATAAATTTAATTTCAAGAAAAGATATTGGGAATTTTTATATTCACCATGTTCTTCATTCTCTTGCAATAGCAAAAATTGTCACATTCAATCCCTGTTCAAATATTCTTGATGTTGGAACCGGTGGAGGTTTTCCGGGAATACCTTTATCAATTCTTTTCCCGTCAGTTAAATTTTCACTTCTTGACTCCATTGAAAAGAAGATAAAGGTAGTAAGAGAGGTTTCAGAAGAACTGAATCTTACAAATGTCAATCCGGTAAGAATGAGGGTTGAAGATCATAAGGAAAAGTATGATTTTATTGTAAGTCGCGCAGTTACAGCCTTTCCTGATTTTGTCAAGCTGATTTCAAAAAATATTCAAACAGAAGGAAAAAACAGAATAAAAAATGGAATTCTGTACCTCAAAGGCGGAGATCTGTCAGGTGAATTAATGACATTTCTAAACAGGGCTGTCATCTATGATATTAAAGACTTTTTTTCAGAACCATTTTTTGAGACAAAACGTATAGTCTATATGCCGCTGTGATTTTAATAAAAAAAGTGCTATGGGATTTTGGAATTGGAAAAAAATATTACCTTTGCGATCTCAATTCAGAAAGATATAATAAAAACAGGTCACAATGAAAAGAACATATCAGCCATCGAGAAGAAAGAGAGTTAACAAGCATGGCTTCAGGGAAAGAATGTCTACCGCTAACGGCAGAAGAGTTCTTGCGGCACGCAGGGCAAAAGGAAGAAAAAAACTGACTGTCACATCTGAACTCAAACTTAAAGGATAATTTCGATCTTTATATTTTATTTAAGAGGGTGTCTAAAAAACCCTCTTTTTTTTGTTTTTACCCCTAAATTCCGCTTTGCGGAACTATTGATTTACAGATAGTTATAATTCCTCTATTGGGGGGCTCGGGGGTAAATCATTACTTTTTAAACACCCTTTTTTATTCGACATATATTAGAAGGAATTATTTGTAATTTTACAAAACCAATAAAAATAATTATATGCAATTATAAAAATAATATTCTAATCGCTTGAAAATCAATTTTCCACCCCATCCCCAAGGGGAGTAAATTGATTTTCTTCGCGCCCCATGGGGCCGGGGTAAACGAAGAAAATCAATGAATTTGTTTATAAGGTTCCAAAATTCATTCAATTAAAATTACAAAATGATTGATTTTCTGAAATATATTAATGATCCTGATATTAAGAAAATTGCTGAAAATGTTGCAGTAAATCAAAGAATAACTCCTGAAGAAGGACTTATGCTGTACAAAAAAGCCGATCTTCCCCTTCTCGGTGTTCTTTCACGCATTGTCAGACACCGGCTTAACGATAACTATGTATATTTCAACAGGAATTTTCATATAGAACCTACAAATAAGTGCGTTTTTAACTGCCGTTTCTGCTCATATCATAAGCCTGCCGGAGATCCTGAAAGCTGGGAATACAGTATTGACCAGATGCTGGATATCGTGAAAAGTTTTGATAACAAAGATGTTACAGAGGTCCATATCGTTGGTGGTGTTCATCCGGAACACGATCTGCATTACTACGGAGCCTTGTTAAATAAGATCAAGCAACACCGGCCTTCACTGCACATCAAAGCATTCTCTGCTATTGAGCTTGATTATATGATCACATCTGCAGGTTGTACTATTGAGGAAGGATTGAAAATCCTTAAAGATTATGGACTTGATTCAATTCCCGGCGGAGGTGCTGAAATTTTCGATGAAGAGCTGAGAAAGAGTATCTGTGATGAGAAATCCACCTCAGAACAGTGGCTTGCAATCCATGAAACAGCTCATAGATCAGGTATTCCTTCAAATGCTACTATGCTTTACGGACATATAGAAAACTACAACCACAGGATAGATCATATGGAGCGGTTAAGAAAGCTCCAGGATAAAACACACGGATTCAATGCCTTCATACCGCTTAAATATAAAAAGCTTAATAACAATATGTCATATCTTGGAGAGGTAAATATTCTTGAAGATCTCAGGAACTATTCAATATCAAGGATTTACCTCGACAATTTTCCTCACATAAAGGCATATTGGCCAATGGCCGGTAAAGAGACTGCTCAGCTTAGCCTTTCTTTCGGTGCAGACGATATGGACGGAACTATTGATGATACTACAAAAATCTATTCGATGGCCGGCTCTGAAGAAGAGAATCCTGTCATGAAAACAGAAGATATCTGTAAACTTATCCGTGAAGCGGGTTTTATCCCGATCGAAAGAGATACGTTGTACAATGTTATTAAGGAATGGTAATTGCCGACAGACATCTAACGGAGGTAAACTTAATATAATTTTATCTTTACATTTGCGTTATTAATCTGCATAATTTTGAGTATGGGCTTAAAAAGTTTTCTCTTAAGCAAAATCTTCGTAAAGAATCTGGCACTTGCTGCTGCATTAGCTGTTGGCATGATCATGATCCTGCTTATCTGGCTGAATTTCTATACAAGACATGGACAGGCCAGACCTGTACCCAGCTTTTATGGTCTGACACTGAAAGAAACTGCAAAACTTGCAAGTAAAAACAAGCTTAAGTTCGATGTAATAGATTCTGTATATACGACGGTTGTGCCGAGCGGATGTGTTGCGGAACAAAATCCCCCTCCGGGTTTTAAAGTAAAGAAGAGAAGAAGGATATTGCTGACTATCAATGCATACAATCCCGAAATGGTTGGAGTCCCGAATCTGGTCGGCCTTCCACAAAGACAGGCAATAGCGATGATACAGAGTGCAGGCCTGGAGATTGGACAACTTAGGTATATTCCGGATCTGTCGGTAGATTTCGTTATTAAACAACTTCATAATGGTAAGGAAATTGCAAATGGCGACTCCATACAGAAAGGATCAGTTATTGACCTTGTCCTGGGGAAAGGGTTAAGCAACCAAAGAACAGCAGTACCCAATCTGATGGGGCTGAAGCTTGATGCAGCCAAAAATAGAATCCTTGGATCATCACTAAACCTTGGTGCCAATATTTATGACAACAGTATAGCCTCAGCAGAAGATACATTGAAAGCGTTCGTCTTTAAACAGAATCCTGAGTATAAAGAAACTTCGACGCTTCAACTTGGATCAATCATATATCTCTGGCTTACAGTTGATTCCACTAAATTGCCTGTTGATTTAACCTTAGTCGTGACTCCAGATACTCTTAAAACTAAAGTGAAGAACAGGGAGGCGCCTAACAAGATCAGATGAACAGACTGATTCTTCCAAATATAATCCTATTTGTATTTTGTCTGGCAACTGTTGAAGCTCAGGAAGTTGTCATAGGCTTGCAATCAAATCCGCTGATCAGGTCTGCATGGGAAAAATCGGATAAAAGAAAAAGTTTAAAGGTATATGATACACTTAATCTTCCATTCTTTGACGATTTCTCAAAGCCGACTGTTTATCCTGACCAGTCCAAATGGCTGGATAATTTTGTTTTTATTAACAATACATATTCCAATCAGCAAAAAACTGCTGGTGTTGCTACCTTCGATGCACTTGACAACACAGGAAGATTATATGAGACGGCGTCATCTTATCAGTTTATGGCTGACCATCTGACTTCCAGGCCGATTAAACTAAATTATTCTCTGGCGGATAATATCTATTTCAGCTTTTTCTATGAGCCCGGCGGATTGTCAGATGAACCTGAACCACAAGATAGTCTCACACTTCAGTTTTATGCTCCCGGTGAAAATAAGTGGTACTCAATTTGGAGGGCAGCAGGCTCACCTGTCCAACCCTTCAGGGCGGTTATAATTCCGGTTAATAATCCACGGTTTTTACAGTCAGGCTTTCAGTTCCGGTTCATCAATTATGCCAGTCTAAGTGCTTTCACAGGGGATCCCTCAATGATTGGTAATTGCGATATATGGAACATAGATTATGTTCTGCTTGATAAAAACAGGAATGGTGCTGATACTATTCCTCATGACGTTGCATTTACGCTTCCGGTCCGGTCAGCGCTGAAGACATATGAAGCTATGCCATGGCGTCAGTTCAGACAGGTATTTCTGTCTGAAATGGGACCGTGGGTTCAAATACACTATCGAAATAACGATAAGATAATCAGGAATGTAACCCGCAATTTTGAAATAACAGATATATACAAAAATGCCCTGGTGCACTCATTCTCAGCCGGTGCAACAAATATAAAACCAGACACCAGTATTGATTACAATGCCAGCCTTATTTATACATTTAACTCAGACTTTACTGATTCAGCCTTATTCAGGATCAAGAGCTATTTGATAACAGACATTTTTGATCCCAAGCAAAATGACACAATAGTTTATTATCAGAAATTTGGCAATTCTTTTGCTTTTGATGACGGAACGGCAGAGAGCGGTTACGGTATTAACGGCCTCGGGTCAAGAAATGCAATGGTCGCATACCGGTTCAAATCATTTGTACTTGATACCCTGCGAGCTATTCAGATTTGTTTCAACGACAGCTATCAGAATGCAAATCTCAGATCATTTGATCTGATGGTCTGGCCTGATAATAATGGTATTCCGGGCGATGCAGTTTATACCCAGGAAAATATGATGGTTCAGCAGGGTAATGGAATAAATGGATTTTACACATACGTTCTTGCCAATCCTGTGCCTGTCTATGGCAATTTTTATGTCGGGTGGAAACAGATATCCGAGACATTTCTTAACGCCGGATTTGATATGAATACTATGAATAACGGTAAACAGTTTTACTGGCTAAATGGCAACTGGAATCTATCGCAGGCAAAAGGCAGCCTGATGATAAGACCGGTAGTAGGCGCTCCGGTCAAAACGACATCTATACAGGATTTGATAGCAAAAAACAGTACCTTGAAAATCTGGCCTAATCCTGCAAAAGATAAAATCAATATAGATCCGGGTGAAGCTTTACAATTTACTTCACAACCAACAATCAGAATCTTAGATATAAGGGGAAGTGAAGTGATGAAAACTTCTTTTAGTGAGCAATTTGATGTTTCCTCACTTCCGGATGGTATTTATTTTATTATCCTGAATATCAATGGCAAACTGATAAAGCAAAGCCGGTTTGTTAAAATAAAATAGTTAAAAATGATTGAAGAAGAGATTCAGGATCAACAAGAGCTGTTTGAACACCACAGGTTTAAAGCAGACCCTGGTCAGTCGGTTCTGAGAATTGATAAATTCATTGCTGTACGTCTTGAGAACACCTCCCGCACGCGTATTCAAAACGCCGCAAATGCCGGAAATATTCTTGTAAATGATGTGCCCGTAAAACCTAACTACAAAGTTAAACCGGGTGATATTATCCAGATTGTACTTCCAACACCTCCACGGGAGATTGAGCTCATTCCTGAAAACATACCAATTAATATCTTATATGAAGATGACGATGTGATAGTTGTTAACAAGGAACCTGGTATGGTTGTCCATCCTGCTTATGGTAATTACACTGGAACGCTGGTCAATGCTCTGATGTGGCACTTCAAAGATCTTCCTCTTTTCCAGTCAGGGGAACTGAGGCCGGGGCTGGTTCATAGAATTGATAAAAATACTTCAGGGATACTTCTTATTGCTAAAAATGAATTAGCACATAACAGGCTTGCAAAACAATTCTTCGACCGTACAACTGACAGAAAATATGTTGCTTTTGTATGGGGAACGCCTGATCCGGCTGAAGGGTCAATTATTGGTAATGTTGGCAGGAACCCGAAAGACAGGAAAATAATGCATGTCTTTCCGGATGCCAGTCTTGGCAAACACGCGGTTACGCATTATAAAGTAATAGAGAATCTTGGCTATATTTCAATGGTGGAATGTAAATTAGAGACTGGAAGAACTCACCAGATAAGGGTGCATTTAAGTTATATCAAGCATCCGTTGTTTAATGATGGCGAATATGGTGGTGATAAGATCCTGAAAGGTACCACATTTACAAAGTATCAGCAATTTGTCAGGAATTGTTTTGCAATTCTTCCACGCCAGGCGCTTCACGCAAAGTCACTTGCATTTGATCATCCTGTTACAAGGAAAAGACTTTCATTTGATTCCGAATTACCTGATGATATGAAGATTGTTGCAGAGAAATGGAGAAATTATATTTCTGGAAGAGATGCAGCCCAATAGCAAAATTTAATCATTTCAATCTTTAGCTTTTGGTTGCTTAAACTTCTCGGAGCCCTTTGCCCTGTGCCCTATGCCCTGAGCCGTCAACTACCAGCTTCCCCCGGCGCCTCCGCCTCCAAAGCTTCCCCCTCCAAATCCGCCAAAGCCACCACCGCCACCTCCTCCTCCGGAGAATCCTCCCCAGCTGCCGTTGTGTGAATTCCTGCCTGAATTCATCATTCCCATTAACATCCAGAATGGTAAACCAGTCCGGCTGATATTGTTATGATTTGACCTGCCTGAATTTCTAAGAAGCATAATTATAAACATTATAAAAATGAAAATGCCGAAAGGCGCTGATCTGGCAGTATTACTTTTAATCCTTTTCCCGTATTGAGCAGCAGTATATTCTCCCCTTGCAAGAGCCATTATTGTTGTGGTTGCCTTATTAAGTCCACCATAATAATCACCCCTTCTGAAAGCCGGAAGAATGTCATTATCAACTATCGGGGCACAGGTCAGATCCGGGATAGCTCCTTGAAGTCCGTAACCCGGTGCTATCTGAACCTCACCCTGTGAATCAGGTGTTTTCGGTTTAACCAGAATCAGAACCCCATTATTAAGTTGTTTCCTGCCAATGCCCCATTTTTCACCCAGACGCTGAGCGTAATCTGCCTTATCGTAACCTTGCAGATCTTTGACAATTACTATAGTTATCTGTGTGGAGGTCGAATCATCAAAAGCAACCAGTTTATGTTCAAGCATATTTTGTTCACCGGAGCTAAGTAATCCGGCAAAATCATTTACAAGTCTCGGAGGAACCGGCTTGGCAGGAAGATCCTGCGAAAGAGCACATGTTAATCCTGTCAAAATGAGAATAAGTGTAAAAAATACACTTAATAATACTTTCCTTTTCATTTTGTTCATTCTCCTTTCGGTTTATCAAATGAAATCTCATCAGGAAGTTCATTGACATCATCTTTCTGATGAGGAAAATGGGTTTTCAACTGTTCACCGGCAAGAAGAATTCCTTCCGAAAGTCCTTCTGTGAACTTTCCTTCTATAAAATCCTTCAGCATCAGCTCTTTTATTTTGTCCCAGAAGCCCTCTGGAACTTTGGCATGTATTCCTGCATCACCTATTATTGCAAATTTCCTGTCCTTAACGGCAAAATAAAAAAGGACTCCGTTACGCAGAGCGGTTTTGTACATGCCCAGTTTTTTAAACACCCATGCAGCTCTGTCGAGAACGTCGCCTTTGAAAGAGGTTTCTATATGTACCCTTATCTCCCCGGATGTTTCCTCTTCAGCTGTTTTTATAGCAGATAAAATTTGTTCCTGCTGCTCTTTGGTGAAGAAAGATGAAGCTTTCATT
>Ga0182017_10001293_pt1 | contig 19402 bp, 17 predicted proteins | sample 712E3DmetaG_FD_120492 | JGI IMG/M metagenome (GOLD analysis project Ga0182017, IMG submission 120492) | Permafrost microbial communities from Stordalen Mire, Sweden - 712E3D metaG | ecosystem: Environmental > Terrestrial > Soil > Wetlands > Permafrost | place: Sweden: Stordalen | collected... | reverse complement strand
CTCGACCAAGAGTCGGTGCGCGTCGTCAATCTGTAGGGAGGAGTGGGCGGGCATGTTGTTCCTTCGCTGGACTATCTGGCTTCGCGGAGCCGTTGCCATCACCGACTCGGCTGAGCGAAAACGGGGCGTAGTGTACTCGATCATGTCCCGGTTGAGGTCGCATTGGTCAGGTCACCCGTCAAACGTGTCCACAGCCACCGATGACAGCGATCCTTGAGCGATTCATCGCACCTCTGCTTGGTGTCTTACGTTGAGTGCCTGCAACGGTCAAGCGGCAGGATGGCTGTGCATCTCGCCTCTCCTCCAGAAAGCCGCCCGCACGCATCAAGGTCCGCGCCGGGGATCGGCTCGCCCGCTGAAAACCTGGCGCTCTCGTTGGCTTCTTGCCACGTCCTGGAGAACAACTTGGCCGCCACCCTCCACGGGTACAAACCCGCTGCCAGCCAACGACGATCAAGAATACGTCAAGTAGTCTCAGACAGGAGCAGGCTCCACATTAGTTCTAGTGCGATGCAGCGGGCAAAGGATCTGGCTTGTTCCTCCTACCGCCGAGGCATGATAGACACACTTCTGACGCGGAAGTCTATATCTCCGGGCACGATTGGACCCTTCTATTTGGGCGAGTCCAACAGGCCGGCTAGCTCAAGAGGTGAGGCCGTGAAGAGCACGCTACAACAGATTTGCCCTCCTGTAGTATGGACAGGCCTTCGCAGCATATAGAAAAGCCTTCTCGATTCTCGGATCCGCGGGACCCGCATCCTCAGGCTCGAGGATCCCGATACACAGGACTTGGAGGTGTACTGGGATCCTGAGATGGCGGCGACTTTGGACACTCGCCTGCTCATCGCGTCTCCGTTTCCACTGTCTTGTGGGCGACTTCCGCCGCATCATAGGGCCAAGTGTCCGGACTCGCGCCGCCGGTTGTTCCCCTTGTCATATTTCGCATTTTCCCGGCCAGCAGGCGAAGTTCGCTCGACCGCACAGCAAGAAGCGTGGCTGCATACGCCGTCAAGCCCGCTGACGAGCCCAAGGCCAATTGCGTCCACGGATGCGCTGAGCCTCGCGCGGCCGCCCAAGCCGCCATCCCTGCCGCCAGCGCAGCCAAGGCTGTCTTACTGAATGAGATGATCGTCGTGCGCCCGCCCGTCCGCCCGGTTCTCAACCAGAGGAACGGCAGTTGCCAAAGCAAACTCAGGCTGAAGTAGAGCACATACCCGAGAACGATTCCCGAAGCAGCCCAAGACCGGGCAAGAAGAACGGTGTATGCCACATACAGAATGGCTTCGATCACGCCCATTCCGGCAATGAACCGGGTCGCCTTGATCGCATAGAATGCGCGGCCCGTCACCGAGCCGAGGCTCATTGCCGCCAAAGCCGGCAGGTAGAGCACCAGCAGGTGCGCCACGGATTGGGCGTCCGCCGGCAGAAAGCGCCCGCGCTGAAGAAGCGCCGATACCAGAGGCAGAGACAACACAATGCCGACGGCAATCACGGGCGCCACCATGAGCCAGATCAGCCGCAGACCGAGGGCCAAGGTGTGCCGCAATTCGCCCGGGTCCGCATTGGCGGCGCTCGACGCCAGCCGCGGAAAGAATGTCGTGCCGATGCCGGCCGACACAAACACCGTCAGATACGTGAGCAGCTTGAAGGCATACCCAAGATGAGCAATGGACCCTTCCGGCAAGCCGGACGCCAGGTAGCGTTCCACCACCGGCGTCCACCTGATGAGAACATTCGACAGGAGGAGCGGCCACAGCAGGTGCCAGACGCTTCGGATCCCCGGATGATCCCAGGCAAACGTGAACGAAAACTGGCTGCGCCTCAGGATGGGCAAGAGCATGAACACCTGAAAAAACACGCTGAGCGTGCCCGCCGCCGCCAGGCCGGCGACCCCCCATTTCGTCGCCAGAATTGGAATCAGCGCAAGGTTCACCACGGAACCCAAGAGCGGCACCATGACCGAACGGGTAAAATACTCCTGGGCCTGATACAGGCCGACCAGCAGCGACATGACGCCGGTCGCAAGGATGCAAGGCCATGTTACGAGAGCAACCCGTACGGCCAAATCCATCGTGGCTCCCGTAAGTCCCGGCGTGGTCCATTTCAACAGCGGACGCGCAAAGAGCAGGCCGAAAATTACCAGGCATGCGAGGAAAGCGACACACTGATTCAGCAGGCCGCGCGCAATTCGCCACGCCTCCTCGGTTTGTCCCTTCCGGGTGTACTCCACAAAAACTGGAATGAACACGGCGCCGAGAGACGCGGTCAGCACGGTAATCAGGTACTGCGGCAACGTGCAGGCCGCGAGGAAGGCGTCCATCTCCGCACGGGCTCCGAAGAGCTTTGCGACCACGATCTGCGTGACAACCCCAACGGCCTGCGCCGCCAGAGATGCGAGATAGACAATGACGGTTGACCTGGCTAATCCCTCTTTGCGGTCCAGCATGATATGATATCACCGAGGAGTCTGTGGTTTCTGCATTACGAATGCGGATGCGCACGTCAACGCGTGGCCGTTTCGCCGCGCATAACGCCGGACAGCGTCTGGACCGTCTTGCGAATGCCTTCTTCAAGAGAGCCCTTGAACCGGAAGCCAAGGGCCTTGAACTTCTCGCACGCCACCGTGTAGGACAGCTGATTCATGATTTGCGAATCCACGAATTCGACGTGCAGACCCGGAACGTACTTGCGGAGAACGTCCACGATCTGTTGAACCGTCAAGTTCTCGGTCAGCACGTTGTAGACCTCCCCGTCGAATCGATCGGTGTCGAGGATGAAGTGGAGGGCGCGCACGGCATCTCCCAGGTCGAGATACGGCCGTTTCTGATGCAGAGCCGTTCGCCAGACCGTGATCGGCTGGCCCACGCAAGCCTGCCAGCAGAACTTGTTGATGGCCGTGTGAAATCGCATACCGGCGGAGGTGCCGTAGATGGTGCCGAACCGGCAGATAGCGAATGGGAGCCCGCTGCTCCGCCCTAAGGTCTGCAGGAGACGTTCGGCCTTCAGCTTGCTCTCCGCATATGGACTCTGAGGTTTCAACTCATCCACGGTGCAGTGTTCGTCGACCACCTCCTCCTGAGTCCCGTACACGCTTGTGGTGGAGGGAAATATCAGCTTGCATCGACTTTTCAGGCAGGCCTCCGCAACCCGCTGTGTCCCCTCGAAATTCACCCGCTCGACTTCCTCCTGAATCTTGAAGCTCTCAGCGGCATTGGTGATGGCGGCCATGTGAATCACCGCATCCACGCCGGCCGTGTGCTCTTCCAACTTTGCCCGACAAACGTCGGCTTCAACAAACCGGAACGGCACATCCTCCGGCAGGTTGAAAAGGGACGCATACCGCTGGGTGGAAAGATTATCCAGGAGGATGACTTCCGCGAACATGCCGGGCCGAATGCTGTGAATGAAGCGGGAGCCGATGTGGCCCAGCGCGCCGGTGATGAATATTCTTTTCATTCTTTCCTCTGAATCACGGGGACGCCGCACGATCAGGGTCGAGAACGGCGATCAGTTTGTCGAACGACTTCTCTACGGTGAATTCCCGGCGGACCTGCTCCAGTCCGTTGCGCGCGACGGTTTGCCGCAATGCAGTGCTTTCGACCAATCGCTCGATTTTCCTCACCCACTCCTCGGGCGTTGCGGCGAGAAATCCGTTCACTCCTTCCTGAATTAGATCAACGCATTGTCCGATCGGAGAACACACGACAGCCGCGCCCCCGGACATATACACGGTCGCCTTCAGAACGCCGCGCGTCCGCGAGGCCTCGACGTCCTGCAGCGGGAACAACCCGACATCCATTTTCAGCACCTCTTCGATCATTTCCGCCTGTCCATAGCGAGACCTGCAGGAAAAACGGACCCGCTCAAACGGAGGCAGGAACTTGCTGAAATCCGGGCCGGTGCCGACCAGTCGCAGATGGAGATTATCGTGCCGTGCAAACAGTTTCTCCAAGGGCTCCCAGATCAGATACAGATTGTGAAGGGTACTGGGACTCCCGATCCATCCAAGGGTAATCGTGGCCGGGTCCGGATCACGCTTAGTGCGTCGCTGGTCAAACAATTCCACCTGCGGACAGTCTGGGATGATCGCGCAGGAAGACTTGACCCGCCGGACATATTCGGCCGTGATTTCATTGTCCGTGGTCACGGCATCCACACATTGCAGGACCTTGTCGAACGCAGCCGACTTGCCGCGGAGCCACACCGCGTCTCCGAAATCCAGCACGAGGCGCGCGGCAGTTCCCTTCTTCAGCCGTTCCACGAAGACATCCGACGTGATCTTGGACATGTAGACAACGTCGTAGCGCTTCGCGAGCCGGACCAGGACGCGCTCCGAAACGCGACAATACAGATTCTGGATTCTTGACAGCAGCCAGCGCAGGCCCGCGTTCATCAACAGCCGCAGGTAAGCCGGCGGTGTTCCCATCAGCGTGCAGAGAGTCGGAGAACAACGGTGGACAAATCGGACTTTATAGCCGGCATTCTGAAAATACTCCCTGTAGATCCAGCCCCGCGTCATGCCGCTGGGCATGGCCCGACCGGCTTCCAGGATGACAAGAATGCGCCTTTTCATGCGTTGAGACAGGGGATCGAATCGAACAGCCCGCCTATTTAACAGCCTCCACCCGGATGTCCCGCCACAGGCGTGGGCCGTGCGTCTGCGGCGGGCACAGAGTGACACTTCGAAATCCAATCTGCTCCAATTCCTTTTCAAGATGCTCACCGGACCAGCCGAACGCATATGGGGTGAACATTTTCTTTCGCTTGATGTAATCCAGATCGAAAGCGTAAAGGGCCCGAACGCCCTCCAGGTACTCGGCGGGATCGTGCTCATTCTCGAGCACGTGCCTGCAGCACTTGGCCAGATCCGGCAGTTCGATGATGAGCCGCCCCGACGGTTCCAGCACCCGATGCAAATCGGCCAACAGATCGCGGGCCTGCCAGAGGCGCAGGTAGCTCAGGGAATGGATCATGGCAATCTCGGCAACGGAATCGGCCGGGTAGCGCGCCCCTATGTGCACGAAATCCAGACACAGATCGCAGACGCTTCCCGGCTGGTTGTCGACATTGACCCAGCCGGGCCGGTATTCGCTTCCGCATCCCAGATGCAGCCTGATTCTTCCGTCGGCGGCCAGCCGCGGCTGAAGTTTCCGCCTAAAGCGTTGAATCATTCTGCGAAGAGTTTCCACTAATCGTTCATTCCGCGTTCATGACGAGATTGTTTTTCCAGCACGGTCTTGATTTCGCGCAAGCCGTCGTCGAAGCTGTATTTCGGCTTCCAGTCGGTGATGGACCTCAACCGCGCCCCAGAAATCTGCACGCGGTCTATCTCGATGCGGCGCCGTTCCTCCGGCCATTCGATATGCGTGACGCTGCCCCGCCCCAGCACGGCCACGATCCGCCGCGCGATGTCCAGGACGGAGAGATGCTCGTCGTGAACGGCAAAGTACGCCTCCCCAATCAAGCGCTCGTCCTGCGCGGCGCGGAGCAGGATATCCGCCGCGTCCTTTACGTACAGAACGTTGCGGGTCTGCTGGCCTGATCCGTACACCTTGATCTCTTCCCCCGCCCACGCCAGTTGAACAAAGTAATTCACGAAGCCGAATTCGGGATACCCCTTGCCGTACGGGCCGTAGATGTTCGCGAAACGCAGGACGACGGTTTTCAGGTCATGCACGCGGTTGTAGATGCGGTAGTATTTCTCCGCGACCCCCTTGTTGGCCGAATAGATGTCCAGCGGCCGCTCCCCGTGCGTTTCATCCACGAGATCGCCGATCGCCTTGCCGATCACCGTACTGCTCGACGTGTAGACCACCACGGCTTGTTTGTTCAGCAGGCGAACGGCTTCCAGCAGTTTCAGATTTCCCATGCAGTTGATCTCGGCGTCGTATAGCGGCTCATGCAATGAAAGCGGATGGGACGTCTGCGCCGCGCAGTTGAAGATCACGTGCTGTCCCTGCACGACCTGCGCGATCAAGGGCTCATCCCCCATGCTGCCGCGGACGAAACGGATTTGATTCCACACATCGCGCAGGGTATCGGTCGTCGCCTTCAGCCGCGGCTCCAGGGAATCCAGAACGGTGACGACATGCCCGGGCTCCTGCAAACAGCGGCGAACCAGATTGGCGCCCAGAAAGCCGGCGCCGCCGATGATGAGTATGTTCATGACCCCTGCTGCGCCTCGGTTAGAAATGCATCGATCGTGCGATCTATTCCCTGTTCCAGGGACACGTTCGCACGCCAGCCGGTCGCGCTCGCAAACTTCGTCGTATTCGCAACGAAATCGCGATTCTCGATCGGGGAGAACCGGGCCGGCGGAGGAACGTGCGTCACCGCAACGCGGCGCCCCGTCTTCCTCTCGACTCGCGCGGCGACGAGATGAATCGCATCGGCAAGCGTGTGGCCGGTGCCGCTGCCGATCACGTAATGGTTGCCGCTCAGCCGCCCCGCGTGCGCCGCCGCCAGCAGGAATGCGGCGGCCACGTCATCCACATGCACATAGTCGCGCACATGGCGGCCATCTCCGTAAATCGTCAGCTCCTTCCCGTCCAGTGCGCGGCGTATCATGAGGTTCATGATCCCGCGATCCGCGCTGCTGCTTCGGGGGCCCGGACCGTAGAGATTCGCGAGCCGGAGTACGACTCCGCGGACCTTGCCGTCCCGCGCGTACTGCTTCAGGTAGAGTTCGGCCATCAGCTTGTGGTTATCGTATACCGTGATCGGCACATCCGGATGCGATTCGTCCACCGGGACACTCGCGGTTAGGCCGGCCTCCGTAACCGTGCCAGCGAATACCACCTTCGGGGTCCACGCGTTCTTGCGGCACGCCTCGAGCAGGTGGAGCATGGGAAGAACATTCACGCGCTGATCCTGCGCGGGAGCGTCCTCCGCCGCATACACACTTGTCTGCGCGGCAAAATGGTAAACAATATCCACGCCCGCGAGGACTCGCGGCCAAATGTCGGGGTCACGAAGATCGTGCCGGACATCCTCGACGCGCGCCTCTCCCCGAACAGGCGTGAAATACGCGGACTCCCGGTCCAGCCGGATGATCGTGCAATCCGCGTCCTTCAGAAGCCCAACCACGCTGGCGGCCAGATACCCGGCGCCTCCGGTGATCAGTACTTTCTGATTTGTCAGAGCCGAGATTGTCTTGTCCGAGCTCATGGACACGATGAGTGCATGGATTTCTTGCACCGCACAAATATACGGGAGGACTTGCCCCACGCGGAGGCCATGATCGAAATTATTCTCAAGCCTCTTTCCCCAAGTCTTTCAAAGGCGCGATCCATCAGCGCATTTTTCTCGCGCGCGCGATAGCGCGCGCTCCCCAAGAAATCAATGGGCTGCGCGTCGTAACAAACATCGATATCCTGGAAGTTCAAGACCAGCGCAGCCATGAGGTCGGATTTGCGAAACCACACCGTATGTCGGGGCAAATCCAGATTCCGCCAATACGTGCCGTACCATCGCGCGTCCCAGCTGTCCCGATTGACCGTAGAGAACAGAAGTTCGCCATTTGGCTTTATCTTCCTGGCAATCATTCGCAACACATCAAACGGGTTCACGCAATGCTCCAAGACCATGCTGGCGATGACGACGTCGAAGTATCCATCCGGCCATTCCGGCAGGGCATTCTCCACCATTCCACACTGGACATCCAAGCCCCGTGCGCGGGCGGCTGCGGCGGCGTCAGGCGCCAGTTCCACCCCATGAAGGTTGCCCCAGCCCAGCTGCTGCAACAAGAGAAGCTGGCTGCCGCTGCCGCAGCCCATTTCGAAAAGCTGTCCATCCGGAATGAAGCGAGGAATGAGATGAAGCCAGCCGCGGCGAACCCTCACGAAATCGAAGATTGGCCACGAACGCCAGGAGCGAGGACGAGGAGAGTTCAGGTGGCTGTAGCCCAGTACGCGCACCAGATAGCTCCTAGTTCCATCGCCGATCGGCACTGGCTGAAGAGCCGGTTGAGCGTGAGGGGCATAGTCTGATGGATAGAAACCAGACAACTGCTCAAGGCGCGGTCGCGGATTTTGGAACCACAAGCCACACTCGCTGCATTCCGCCACATGGAATTCCCCCGGAAACGAATGGAGCCGATCCTCGCCCTTGAAAACAGCAATGCTTCTGAAAGAACCGCACTGAGGACACGAAACGGGTTCCAGCGTGTTTTCAGAATTCGGCTTCTGATTGGCGAGCATAGAAGAATCCTGGCGGCCTGAGCCTCTATGGGATCTCGGCGGGATCAAAGCCATGGTACCCGATGCCGGAATCATCAAGGGGAATTCTTATTTCATCAGCAAGGTCGTAGACCCCTGACGTGACGTAGATAATATGCATCGGTCCCTTGACACAGCGATACCCGTGCGCCACACCGGGCGGGAACCCATAGACTTGGGCTGCTTGACCATCGCCGGCAAGAAACTCCATGGTCTCGCGGTAGGTGGGCGAATCTGGCCGCGTATCATGCAGCGCCACCTTGATCAACCCGATGACCACATAATTCCACTGCGTCTGGACCCGGTGCATATGCCACGCCTTCAGGACGTCCTGCTTGACCAGCGAATGGCTCAGCTGGCCACCCCCCCATTCAAAGAACCCATCCGTCGAGCGAATGAGTTCCCGGAAGAAGCCGCGCTCATCCGTATGCGTGACCAAGTCCTTGAATTGCACGCCGTGAATCATAACGTTGTCACTTGAAAGAGAGCACCGAGTCGACGACCTGCCGCATTTCCTCGCCGGCCAGTTCCGGGTACATCGGCAACGAAAGCACTTCGCGCGCGGCCCGCTCCGTTTCCGGAAGATTATCGCCACCCCGCAGGCGACGCAGATACGCCGGCTGTAGATGCACGGGCACGGGATAATGTACCAACGCGCCGACGCCCTTCTCCTGCAGATGCCGAAGCAGGAAGTCGCGGCGCGGCGCGCGGACAACGTAGAGATGAAAGACGTGTGCCACATCGCCATCCCGTTTCCGGGGACAGGCAATTTCCCGGCCGGCGAGGCCATCGGTGTAGAATTCGGCGATGCGGCGGCGTTTCTGATTATTGGCGTCCAGGTGCCGCAGCTTTGTTCTCAGGACGGCCGCCTGAACTTCATCGAGCCGCGAGTTCATGCCTGCCATGTGGCTGACGTATCGTTCTGCCCAGCCGTACTCGCGCAACAAGCGCGACCGCTCGGCCAACTCCGGGTTTGCGGTGACGATCATTCCCCCATCACCAAGCGCCCCCAGGTTCTTCGTCGGGTAGAAACTGAAACAGCCCAGGTCTCCCCAGGCGCCTACCTTTTTCCCCTTGTAGGCCGCGCCGTGCGCCTGCGCGCAGTCTTCAATGACCCGCAACCCGCGTCGCCGCGCGATATCGAGAATCGGCGCCAGGTCGGCGGGTTGCCCGTAGAGATGAACGGGAATGATGGCTTTGGTTCTGGCTGTGATCTGCCGCTCGATCAAGGCGGGGTCGATCGTGAAATGGTCCGGCTCAATATCGACAAGGACCGGCTGCGCACCCGCCAGTTCGACCGCCGCAACCGTGGCTACCGCCGTGTGCGAAGCCGTGATCACCTCGTCGCCCGCGCCGATTCCGCAAGCCCTCAGGGCCACGTGCAGGGCCTCCGTTCCGCTGCCCACTCCGACTCCACTGGGCACGCCAACGAATCGCGCGAATTCGGTCTCAAAAGCCTGTACCTCGTCGCCCAGAATGTACCAACCCTTTCCCAGAACACGCGCGACGGCCGCGTCTATGTCTGCCTTGTGTGCCAGGTAGGACGCCTTTGGATTACTGCAGAGGATCATGAGATGACCTGAACTTTGGGAACATACACAATCCATTTCCCGCCTGCGGCCCGGAACACTTGCTCCTTCGCAAAAATCTCCTCCGCGTGGTTCCATCCAAACAGCAATGCGTAGTCGGGATAACGGGCTCTGAATTCCTCGTAGGGCCGAACCGGAATATGAACACCGGGACTGAACTTGCCCTGCTTGATCGGCGTGGTGTCGCTGATGAACTCAACCAAGTCGGGCGTGATGCCGCAGTAGTTGGTGACGGTGGTGCTCTTGGACGTGGCGGCATAACCGACGACTCGTTTGCCCTGCCGCTTCAGGTCCTTAAGCAGGTTCGTCAGATCGGAACGGGAACGCTCGATTCCCTCGCGCAATCGATCGTAGGTGCTCGCGTCGGCCAGGCCCCATGAGGTCTCTTTCGCGCACTGCGCCGCCACGGCCGCCGTTACCGGGCGCATGCCTTTGTGCGCAATGACATATCGCATGGATCCGCCGTGCACGTTCTGAGGTCGAACGTCTACCACCTCCATCCCGTGCTGCTCAAACAGGTAGCTGATCGACGCGACCGAGAAATAGAACACGTGTTCGTCATAGATCTGGTCGTAGGATGTCTTCTCGACAATGTCCCCCAGGTAGGGGTCCTCGAACATGACGATCCCACCGGGCTTGACCAGAATACGGATCCCTTCAACGACAGAATGCATGTAGGGAATATGGCACATGACGTTGGCGCCGAGGAATGCGTCCGCCTGCCCGTGCTCCTCCACAATGCGGCGGGCTACCTGCTCGTCGAAAAAACTGCTGATCGTGTTGATCCCCTTCTCCCTGGCCACTTGTGCCACATTGGCGGACGGTTCGATGCCCAAATGGCGTATGCCGACTCGCGCCAAATGCTGAAGCATAATGCCGTCGTTGCTGCCGATTTCGACAACGAACGGGTTGTGCGCAGGCAGGTACTTCGCCCGGCAGTATTCCGCGAATTCCTTGAAGTGCTGAGCCATCCTCGACGAAGTGCTCGAGAAGAAGGCATACGTCTCATTGAACATCATTTCCCTGTCCGGCTGATCGACCAACTGGACCATGCGGCAATGGGGACAATAGGCAACCGCCAGCTCAAAAAAGTACTCGTTCGCGAACCGCTCGCGCGGCAGGAAGCCGTTGGCAATGGGCATTCGTCCAAAGGACATGAAAGGACCCGTCTCCGTCTTACAGATGAGGCATGGCTTCATATTCGTTCATTCCTCCTCATGACATCATCACGCGGTGCACCACACGACTCAGCTCCGCCGGCTCAACAGCTTTTCATACCACTCAATTGTCTGCCACAAAACATCCTCAAAGAGTTGATATGGAACGACCCTGCAACCCTGTTATTGGCTCTCATTCGAATGGCAGAGTGCATGCTCCCGGTGTGATGAAGCACCCGTGGTGGCTACAGAACGCATCCGCGCGAGATGATAGCTGAAATCCGGGACAACGGGCAGCTCGACTGGTCACACTCTTTCGTGGTTGAAGAGGGAAATGACGTCACCTCTCCTCTCTCAAGTCGCAGGTTGGATTCGACACGCCGCCCAACGGATCTGGCATAGCCTGCGCCCACTCTCCCCTGGCAGCCAAGTCATGGGCATGGCTGTCGACGTGAGCCGCTCCCGACGTGACCTGATCATCGAGAACGCAGTACTGCGGCACCAAGTCAACATCCGTCGAGACAAGAAGCGTCCCAGGCTCGGGGCAACCGACAGGCTGAAACTCCTCCTGGGCTCCTCCTTGCTCCCCACGTGGCGCCGGGCTATTGCCATCGTGCAGCCAGACACCCTCCTTCGCTGGCACCGAGCCGGCTTCCGGCTGTTCTGGCGACTCCGATCTCGGCCGCGAAGAGGCTCGCCGCTGGCGCTGGAAACCATCGACCTCATTCGCGACATGGCCCGCCGAGGCCGTCTCTGGAGAGCCGAGCGCATCCAAGGAGAGTTGCTCAAGCTCGGCATCACGGTCTGCAAGCGCACGATCCAGAAGTACATGCGCGGGGTGCGCAGCAGTAGAGGTGGACAGACCTGGGCGACGTTCCTGAAGAATCATGCCGAGGACATCTGGGCGTGCGACTTTGTCCAGACCTACGATGTTCTCCGAATTGAGGAGGCCCCGCGCCTGATGAATGCCACGGTTTTTCGACTTCCGCTGCTGCGTAGGCTGGCGCCCCGTTCTCGATTCTAACCGGAGCACTATTTCTGCCTACGGAGAATTGCGACCAAGTTCGATCACCTAGACCAGCCGCGATCGGATTAGGCCCTGCGCCTAGCGCCGTCGCGCACACAGTTCATCCAGAAGAGTCGCGTACTCGGCCGCCTGGCGGTTGGCATCGAAACGGGCGAGCGCCTCCTCTCGAGCGTTCTTCGCCATGGTGCTGCGCCTCTCGTCGTCCAGGAGGCAGCACGCGATGTGGGACGCGAGAGCCTCGGTGTCACGGGGAGGCGACAGCAAGCCGGTGTGCTCATGGCGAATCGCATCGAGGACCCCCTGGATCCCGAAAGCAACTACGGGAAGACCACAGGCGAGGGCCTCAAGAATGGTGTTGGGAAGATTGTCTCCCGGTATGTTTTCCTGGCGGCTTCACTTCTGCGCAGGTCGACGCAAGCTTGCTCATCGATGTGGTTGATGGAATTGTGGACAATGATCACATCAAATGAACGCGGGGGAACCTGGAGCCGCTGCAAAGTCGTAACTTCAAGTGTCGTATTGCCAAGCCCCAGGAGAGTTGCCAGCTCCTGGAACTTCGAAGTGCTCCCTGAACTCGCTCCATCGCCTTCGGGATCTAGGCACAGAACGCTACTGGCGCCGCTGAGTGCTGCAAGAAAGCTGCACGTTCCGATGCCCCCGCCCACATCGAGAACACGCCGACCGCGAAAGGATATGCCATGAAACAACGCGGCATGGTAGCGCTCAAAAGCGGCGCGAGAAAACCACCGACCGTGCTCGACCAAGAGTCGGTGCGCGTCGTCAATCTGTAGGGAGGAGTGGGCGGGCATGTTGTTCCTTCGCTGGACTATCTGGCTTCGCGGAGCCGTTGCCATCACCGACTCGGCTGGGCCGGAGTCGAAGCAACTTCTTCAACAATCGAGGCGATCTCGCTGCCGCTTCCAATACTCCCCACCTCCCTTAGCTCGCCGCATTGCAGAGCCCAGAGGGTGCCGTGGTTTTGGACGCGCCGTGACTGCGGACGACAAACAGAAGACCGCCGTCGCCCAAGCGGCGCAGCAGGGCCGCAATGAGGGGTCTCAGGACGGGCTTTGAAGACGCCTGACGCGATGCGCGTCTGCCAAAGGAACTTCTCCTCCAGGTCGAGGCGTCCCGACGCGCGAGCTTCGAGGTACTGGCGTACGCTGATCTTGACTGGCGGAGTCAGGAGAGACGCGATGCGTGTTCGCCATCTGCGCAGCACAGATCTGAAGGAGGAGATCTTGCGCTGGGCACAGGAAGGAGCGAGCACACCGTCGGTATATCACGAGATTTGCGTGTCGTTTCTCTCCAAGTTCCAGTACTTCAGTAGTTCCAGGTCGCGCGTCAGGAATGTGCGGCGAGTAGAGATGCTTGATTCCTCGGCGGCTGTCTGGTCTAGACCGATCGCTCCGCCCTCTTGCAGAAACTCGCCGCCACCGGAAATATGCGCCGTGGCTCTATCACCGAGTGCTACCGGCGTTGCGGCAAGTGCTCCTGTGACTGCGTGGCCCGCGATCATCCAGGACACGAACCCTCTTGCGCCTTCACCACCAAAGTAGACGGCAAGACCAAGACCTTGCAGCTCCGACCGGGACCCTTGCTTACGAAAGTGGAGCGCGAGGTGGAGACCTACCGCGATTTCCGCTCCACTTGCGGAAAGTTGATCGAGGTCAGCGAAGCTATCTGCGCCGCCCGGCCGGTAGAAGCGACGGAACAGGAAAGAAAGCGGCGCTCGACGACGCCTTCCAGGGCGAGAGCGTCACCGAAATCGAAGCTCTGATCGGCCTTCTTCGGCCGATGGCTGGGACATGGAGGCCATCAAGACGGCCGCGCGCAGACAGGTGGGCAGGCGGCGTTTCGGACGATCCAGCAGCGCTTGAATGCCGACACATCGGACCACATCGGCCCAACGGCACTAGCGCCTGCGGGCAGCCGGCCCAGTACGCCGGGCGCCATGACAAGACTTTCGCCAGCGTGCTGGGTCCGCTGATGCTCTAGCGCGCCTCCTGCCACTGCGAGTCGTGCAAAGCCGGGTTCTGTTCTATCCGCACGATCATGCCCTCGGCTTAGAGACACGTCGCTGTCGCTGGCGGTGCGGACGGTCGGGCTGGTAGGTGCCACGGTAAGGGTTGACGAGGGCCACGAGCTTTTGCACGAACTTGGAGGGTTGGACGTATCGACCAAGAACGTCGAGCGTGGCGCCGAGGCACTCGGCCGCGAAATCGCCGATGATGAGCAGAGTGCCGTCCAGTCGCCACCGGCGGACGAGCCGACCGCGCCGGCGTTGTACTTGGGAATGGAGGCACGGCGTGCCGATGCGTGCTACCGAAGTCGAAGCCCGCGCCGGCAAACAGCCCGACTGCACGAGCAAGACCCACGAGGTGAAGCTGGTCACGATTCGGAGTGCCGAGGGGCGCGACAAGGAGGGCACGCCGGGGCGCGACCCCGGCTCGATCAGCTACTCAGGCGCGATCATGAGCGCAGCACAGCGGGATACCGACGAGGTCCCGAGCGAATTCGCAGCACGTGTCCGGCGTGGAGCCACTCGCCGCAGGTTCGACGTGGCTGGCCATCGTGTCGTGCTTGGCGATGGAGCGAAGTGGATCTAAAATCTTGCCAACCAGCACTTCCCGACGCCACCCAGATCGTGGATAGATTCCATGCCAAGCATCCAGAGGCATTCGGCCCACCAGCTCACGAAGGTGTAGCGCGCATTTTCGGTTGCGTGCTCATTGACATGGACATAGAGAAGGGGAGCTACGGGTATTGCCGCCATCGCCGCCACGATCCCTATCGGTACGGGTACGCCCAATACGGGGAGGCGGCCGGGTGTACCGGGTTAGCCGGCCACTCTCGAAAGACACACATGCCGTCGCGTGAAGCACTGAGCGGACACTTCCTCTGGGTCCTGGTGGGCCAAGTCGCCTACGCCTGCAGCCAGTGGGCGATCCTGGTCGTCTTCTCCAAGCTGGGCACCGCCCAGGCGGTGGGCCAGTACGCCGTGGGCGTGGCGCTGGCCTCGCCCGTGTTCTTGCTGGCGTCCATGCAGCTCCGGAACTTGCAGGCGACCGACGCCCGCCGGGAGCTGCCGCTCTCTACCTACGTAACGCTGCGGGGAGCCAGCCTGGCGGTCGCCGTGGTGGTGCTCGGCTGTATGATCGTCAGCGCCCACATGTCCCGCGAGACCGCGCTCACCCTGTGGGCCATCATCTTCTTCAAGTGCCAGGAATCGGTCGCTGACATCTATCAAGGCGAGATGCAGGCGAACGAGCGCATGGATTGGGTGGGCATGTCGCTGCTGCTCAAGGCCTTCGTCATGCTGGCCGCGCTGACCGCCGTCTTCGCCATCACCAGATCAAGCAGCCTGGCGGTCTTCGCCTCGGCCTTGGCATCGCTGGCAGTGGTCTTCGCCTACGACGTGCGCCGGGCTCACCGGACCGCTGACCGAGCGGCCGCCAGGTTCAGGGCAGTGCTGGGGCTCCTCAAGCTGGCGGCGCCCATGGGCGTGGCCATGGCCCTGTACTCGACCACCAGCAACATGCCGCGCTACTTCCTGGCCGCGAGCTCCGGCGAGGAGGCGGTGGGGGCTTTCTCCGCGCTCTTCTACTTCACTATCCCTGGGGGCCTCATCCTCAGCGCGCTCGGCCAGACAGCCAGCCCGAAGCTGGCCAAGCGACACGCGGCCGGCGACCTGCACGGCTTCACATTGATCATGTTGCGCCTGCTTGGCGTCGGAGTGGTGATGGGGATCGGCGGGATCGCGGCGGTGGCGATCGGCGGAAAGCCCCTCATTCGCCTCTTCTACCGGCCCGAGTTCGCGACCCACGCGCCTGCGTTGCTGATGCTGATGGTCGCGGCGCTCGTCCAGTACCTGTCGGGCTGCTTCGGCACCACGGTGACAGCGCTGCGGGTGTTTCGCACCCAGGTATGGCTGCACCTGATCATGCTCGGGTCGAGCTATCTCTTCTGTCGGCGGTTCATCCCCGGCGGTGGGGTGCTCGGCGCCGCGACCGCGGCGATCGCGACCGCGGCGGTGGGCTTCGTGGCCTACGGCATCACCGCCCTCGTGGCCCTGCGGCTTAAGGCGGGACATAGTCGGATGGAAACTGCGGAGGGGCTGGGGAGGCGTGGCGGATGAGCCACTCGCCTGAGTCGCGGTGGGTGTTCCTGACACGCGCGGCCACGCGGCTGTCGCAACGCGAGCAGCACCTCTCGCAGACGGTCAGGAACCTCCTCGGCGACTGGACCACTAGCACGCGATGGTTGGATTCAATTCCCTTGACGCCGCAAGGGAAGCTGGAGCAGGTGATTTGGGAGTGAAAGGCAATGAGCTTCCCCGGAAGTGACAGGCGCGAGCACGGCGCCAGGAACGATGGTCGGCCCCCGCGGGCGCTCTTTGTTGTCCACGGCCTCAATGTGGGCGGCATCGAGACCTACATACTAAGGGTGCTTCGCGGTTCCGACCGCAAGAAGCTGCAGATCGACATCTGCGTGACAGGCCAGGAAATCGGGGTCCTGGCCTCGGATGTCGAGGCGACGGGCAGATCGATCCTTAGGTGTCCCTACACGAACGCCGTGTTCCCCTATGTCAAGCGGCTGGCTGGCATCTTCAGACGCGGCGCCTATGACACCGTTTGTGACTTCGGCGGGGACTTCGCTGCGGCTACGCTCGTCGCCGCCCGCATTGCCGGCGTGGCTCGGCGCATCGCCTTGTACCGGAGCACCAGCTTCGGCTACAAGCCCACGTTGGCTCGAAAGGCGGTGGCCCGCTTCCTGCGGCTTCAGGTCTGTTGCCACGCCACCAAGGTGCTCGGCAACAGTCAGGCAGTGCTACGCGCGCATTTCCCGGAGGCGCTGCTCCGCTTTCCGCGCTTCCGGGTGTTGCGGAACGGCATCGATCTGCAGCGCTTCACGCGTGACGCGAGGGCTGGGGCGGCGGTGCGGGAGCAGCTGGGGATCCCTCCGCAGGCGGTCGTCTTCGGCCACGTGGGTTCCTTCACGCCTCCCAAGGCGCAGGAGGTCGCTATCGCCGCCTTCTCCAAGCTGCTCAAGGCTAGCCCCGGCCAGGCCGCGCCAGAGGCGCGCTTGGTCCTGGTCGGCGACGGCTCCAGGAAACCCTTGCTCGAGGAGCAGGCCCGGGCTCAGTGCCCGGGGGGCGGCGTCATTTTCGCCGGGCTTCAGCGTGATGTGCCTGGCTGGCTCTCCGCCATGGACGTCTTCGTCTTCCCCTCTCGGTACGAAGGCTGCCCCAACGCTCTGCTGGAGGCGCAAGCTGTGGGCCTGCCGGCGATCGCCTCCAACCGACCGGAGATGCAGGAGGCGACACCTCCAAGCAACCACGAGCACCTGGTGGGCGTCGGGGATGTCGAGGCCATGGCCGCGAAGATGATGCGATTCCTTGTGGACCCTGGCCTGCGCGCGAACGCGGGCCAGGCGGCAGAGGCGTTCGTGCGCGAGCATTTCGACCTGCGCGATTCCGTCGCCAGGTTCGTCGACCTGATCGGCGAGGCGACGTGAAGCAACGATGCCGAATCGTCTAGCTTGCGGCGCGATAGTAGCGCCCATAGGGCGCGTAGTAACCGTAACCGTATCCGTAGCCGCTGCCCTTGCGATCGGTTCTGTTGATGACTATGCCCAGGATGCGTGCCCCCGCATCGGCAAGCTGACGTCGTGCGAATTTGGCTGCCTCGCGCGTAGTATGTCCAGCACGCAACACCAGAACCACACCGTCAGTGACGCTGCCGATTATCGCGGGATCGGTGACAGGTGCAATGGGTGGGGAATCCAACACAACCCTGTCGTAGCTGCGGCGACACTGGGCCAGAATTTGACGAAAACGCTCGGTGTGCAGCAGTTCGGCCGGGTTGGGCGGCATGGGACCACAGGGCAGGACATCCAAGTTGGGAATCTCGGACTTGCAGATGGCATCCTTCAACTGCAGATCGCCGGCCATGACGCTTGAAATACCCTTGTCCGATTCGAGGCCAAAGGACTTGTGAATGCGAGGCTTGCGCATATCTGTGTCGATGAGCAGCACGCGGCCACCGGCCTGAGCCATGGTTATGGCCAGGTTGATTGCCACCGTGGTTTTGCCATCTTGGGGACCGGGGCTGGTGACCGAGAAAAGCGAGAACTCCTTCTGCGCCGAGATGAACAGCATGTTGGTCCGGATCGAGCGGCAGGCTTCGGCGGCCAAGCATGTGGGGTCCTTAAACACGGTCAAGTCCCGCTCGGGGGCGTCGGCGATGGCGTGCTGCCGCGACTGCGAGAGCATGGGAAGGACGCCCAACAGGGGCGCGCCAACCAACTCCTCGGCGGCCTCGGGACTCTTGACCGTATTGTCCAGGGACTCGATGGTGAAGGCAAGCAAGAGACCAAAGAGCAGTCCGGCGACCGCGCCAACCGGCAGGTTCACACTCAAGAGTGGACTGACCGGGGAACGAGGTGGGGTGGCGCGGTCCAGGATGCGCACGTTGTTGGCCTTCAACATGCCGGTCAAGTTGATTTCCTTTTGGCGTTGGTTTATTTGCGAGTAGACCTTCCCGTTGTTCTCGGCGTCGCGAGCCAGTGGGCGGTACTCGGTTTCCAGTTTGGCCAGTTCTAGAGCCTGTTGCTTTTCGTGGGACATCCACTTCAGCAGGGAGCTTTCGGTCTCGACCAGGGCTTGATATCGCTTGTCAAAGGCGCGCAGGACATCGTCCAGCTCTTTGGCGTAGTCGCGCTGGACCGAGGCCATCTGGTGCTCGATGGTTTCTGTCTTGGGGTGCTTTTCGCCATAGCGGGATTCCAGGTCGGCCTTGATCTTCAGCAGATCCAGGTAGTTTTCCCGCAGCTTCTGTACGACCGGGTTGTCGCGAATCTCGGGCAGACTCTCCCGCTCGCTGATGTTGTTCTTGGCCGCGAGGATCAGCTTTCGGATGGATTCCAGCTCGATGCGCTTGGCCTTGACGTCCGTGATCTTGGTGTTGAGGCTTTGCAGGTTCTGGCGGGTCATGCCCATCTTGTCGTCCAGGCCCACATCCAGCAGGCTGCGCTCCTTGCGGAACTTGTACAGTTCCATCTCGGAGCTCTCGAGCTTCCTGCGCAGGTCCACGGTCTGTTCGCCCAGCCAGGTCCCGGCCGAGCGGGCCCCCTCAAGTTTGAAATCGAGGTTCTGTTCGATATAGGTGTCGGCAAAGGCATTGGCGATGCGAGTAGCGCGTTCGGGATCCACGTCGCTCACTTGAATGTTGGCGATGTGCGAGTCGCGCACCCCTACGACCTTCACTTTCTTGAGCAACCGTTCCACCATGAAATCGCGGTTGGCCGGCTGGGAGGCGTCGATGGAACCGAAATAGGTGGCATCGCTGGCCAGGCCCAAGCGATCGATGACCCGTTGGGCGATTGCATGCGAACGAATGATGCGGTACTGGG
>Ga0182017_10001291_pt1 | contig 19432 bp, 16 predicted proteins | sample 712E3DmetaG_FD_120492 | JGI IMG/M metagenome (GOLD analysis project Ga0182017, IMG submission 120492) | Permafrost microbial communities from Stordalen Mire, Sweden - 712E3D metaG | ecosystem: Environmental > Terrestrial > Soil > Wetlands > Permafrost | place: Sweden: Stordalen | collected... | reverse complement strand
GAACACGTGCAAAACATTCCAGGTGTTACCGGAAAAGTTTTTGAAGCACTTGGACGAAACGGTATTAATCCGCGCGCCATTGCATACGGATCATCCGAACGTATCCTTGGTCTGGTACTTTCTCAGAATGATCTCAAAAAAGCAATGAATGCATTGCACGATCAATTATTCCTCTCCCAACAGAAAACACTGAATTTATTTCTTGTCGGCCCGGGCTTGGTCGGCGGCACACTGCTTGAACTTCTCCGGGATCAAAAAGACTATGCGCAGACAGCGCTGCGTACACAATTCAAGGTAGTTGGAATTGCGAACAGCCGTACAATGCTTTTTGATGAAAACGGAATTGATCTTACGCGATGGCACAATCTTCTTCAAGCCAGCGACAAGAAATCTGATCTTGACGCTTTCACGAAAACAGTACGACAGTTGAACGTTGCTAATTCAATTGTTATTGATTGTACCGGAATCGAGAGCACCGTTCAGCAGTACCTCCCCCTTTTTAATTCAAGCGTTTCCGTGATCACCTCCAGCAAAGTCGCCAATACTTTATCATACGATTTTTATAGAAAACTTCGTACCGCAGCTTCTCAGTATGGAGCAGAGTTCAGGTATAGTACAAACGTTGGCGCAGCATTGCCTATTATAGATTCAATCAAGAGCATTGTTCACAATGGTGATTCGATCGAACGGATCGAAGCGGTTCTTTCAGGAACACTCAGTTTCATTTTCAACAATATCAACGCGGGCAAATCGTTCAGTAAAGCGGTACAGGAAGCGCAAACGCACGGTTACACAGAACCGGATCCGCGGATTGATCTTGGTGGGACAGACGTTTGCCGGAAATTATTAATCTTAATACGTGAAGCAGGATTTAAAATGGAAATGGCAGACATTGTCATTGAATCTTACTTACCGAAAAAAGTATTTGATGAAACCGATCTTGACAAAGCTCTGCAAGAAGCCGACTTAATTATCGACCAGAAAAAAGCATTAGCAAATCAACATGGATGTTCGCTTATGTATCTTGCGCGGTATGAAAATGGAGCTGCTCATATCGGGTTAGAAGAGATATCGTCAAATCACCCATTCTTTCATCTGTCCGGCAACGACAACATTGTCTCTCTGACAACGCGCAGTCTCTACAGGCAACCGTTCATTGTACGAGGCGGCGGTGCAGGAGCACGGTTGACTGCATCCGGTATCTTTAACGACATTTTGCATATATCACATTCGATGAGTTGACGTGTTGGAATAAATAACAGAGACTTCTGAAATATTGTTTTGACAATTGGTTATTCCGAACTTGTCCCGTTGTACGTGATGCCGCACACCGGCATTTCGGAATCTGAATAATTTTAGACTCTGAAACGAATTCAGGGTGATTACTTATTGAATATTCAGAAGTTTCTAACATAAAAACAGAAAATGTTTAGTATCAGAAACTAATATTTTGCCAAGGAGTTCTTATGAGTGTTGTCCTTCCCAATAAATATGAGCATCGAGGAAAATTAGAACAGCGCGGTGTGCTTTGCATTACTGAAAACGAAGCCAATCGCGCCGACATTCGCCCGCTGCGAGTTGGCATTCTGAATATTATGCCAAAGGGTGAAACATACGAGCCGTTTGTTCTTTATCCGCTCAGCCGTTCTATCATTCAAATCGAACCTGTTTGGATCCGTCTGCATTCACACAACTATAAAAGCAGTGATCAAAATCACCTTGACTTATTTTACGATTATTTCGAGAACGCTATTGTGAACACTCCGCTGGACGGACTTCTCCTCACCGGCGCACCTGTTGAAGAATTTGCTTACGAGGATGTCCATTACTGGAATGAAATCACCACCATCTTGAAATTTGCGCAGCAAAACATCACTTCCACACTCGGTATTTGCTGGGGCGGTATGGCACTGGCAAAAATGCTGGGGATTGAAAAAGAAATATTCAAAGATAAACTTTTTGGAGCATTCGAAACACGCAACCTCGACCGCTCGCATCCTGTCACCGGAGAGTTAGATGATATTTTTTGGTGTGTGCAAAGCAGACACTCTGGTATTTCTGATCATATATTGGAAGATCAACAGAAGCAAAGAAAAATCAATTTGCTTGCTCATGCAGAGAATGGGGGTTATACAATCTTCGAAAGCGCAGACCATCGCTACCTGATGCACTTAGGACATCCTGAATATGAAGCACAGCGGCTTGTGGAGGAGTACAGAAGAGACCTGGCTCTCGGAAGAAAAGATGTGCCGATACCTGCCAACATCGATATCAACGACCCAATTAACCGCTGGCGAAGTCACGGATTAGAATTTTTTGCGCAATGGGTACGATTTATTTACGAACCGACAAGCAAAGAGGCACGATAATTAATTCTAACAACGGAAAGATCGTCATACACAACGATTGTACGATCAGTATCTAATTTCTTGACGATATAAAGACAATAGTAATTCTTGCTCCTACCTCGGGAGGTTTGCGGTTACTTCCTTAAGATATCGATCCTGGGTCTTGTAATCGGTGCAGTTAATAATGCCGTAAACAAATCGATGAAATACCTGCAATCCAATTACTCCGTTGTTCGGATCCTGAATTTGATATTTGTCAGGAGCAATTTGTGTCACGGTTTCCTTTGGAACAGCCTTGAGATATTCTTCAAGCATGACGTTTGCCTTTTCCGGAACCGGTGACTCAATCACAAAAACTTTAAATTGAGAACTAACTTTGTATGAAGACACGTATACTGAATTTAGAAAACTGTACCCAAGAAAGTTACGGGCAACGTACTGTTCGGTGTTGGTCAGCTTCCCTTCTGTAGGAAAGACCTGAAAGAGTTTGGGCATTGCATTGTTTTGCTTCAAGTGTTCTGCAAGCCTTTTACCAATAATTTGCATCGCCATTTGTGCTTTATCTCCCGTTTGATATGTCGACAACTTGATGTAATAGGAACCGGTGAGAAAATTCAGCACACCCTGCTGAAGATATCCTTGTACACCTAATGGAATGAAATTATATCCCGTATCTCGTTCTTGAGAATACATTCCAAATGCATCCATATCAGAAGCGTGTTTGTACAATTCCGCCTTCACTTCTAAACTGTCGGCACTAAAATAGCGGGCGATGTGAAGATCCACAAAAGCATACTCGAGATACAGATCTGCGGCTCCGTCAATAATATCCCAAAGATTATTTGCATTATAGACGGGGTCTTCTTGTGTAATCTTCCAGCCAGGAATTTGTGGAAAAAGCGATTCCTGACCATAAGACAAGGATGCTGAAATAAATAAAAAGAAAAGTACAGTCCACCCACAAAACGATATTGGACGCATAGATCAAGGCCTACGAAATAAGTTCTTCCGGGACTGTAGTTAATCTCATGATATCCGTTATTCGTTCTGAAATCGCGAAGTTCTTTTCGCATATCGCTGAGCATTGCCCACAACCCGCGCACGGTTTATTCGGAATATTGAGACTTATCAATAATTCTTGTGCCTGCCGGCTATCACGGTACCCATAGGTGTACATATATGCACGCATAATATCTGGAATCGGCAATCCCTTAGGACAATTTGGAACGCAATGTTCGCATCCCTGGCAGTACAAACCTCCCTCCGATTTACTCACGAGGAGATCTGCTTCTTCTTGTGCTGTCATCTTTAAATCATGATTGATGCTGGCATTCATCGTAAGTTGGTCGAAGTTGGTATTTCCAGGAATCGCTGTCGCAACATTTTCATCTTGTAAAACGAACTTTAAGGCCGCCTTGCAATTTATCGGTTGTTTCCGTTCTTTATCATGAAAACCTCCTGCCATTGTTTTCATTGCAACGATGCCAATGCCTGCATTCGCTGCTTTTGCTATTGCTTCTTTGAGTACAGTATAATGATCCTGTTTAAAGTTGACAGATGTAAGCACAACTTCGTACACACCACTATCAATTGCCGCTTGAATAACTTCCGGTTCATTCTTGTGCGTGGAAACTCCCACATGTTTTGCTTTTCCTAATTTCTTTGCCGCCATTACCGCATCTAACATCGCGGGATGTAAAACGGCATCGCGAGATGAAAGCCCGTGTACATAAAGGATGTCAACGTATTCCATTTTGAGCCGCTTGAGACTGATATCTAATTTTTCAAGAAATGCTTTGCTCGTCGAATTATCACCGAGTAACCCAGTTAATTTATTTCTGTCATCTGGAGGCACTTTTGTGGCAAGAACGAACGAATCACGTGGATAATCCTTAAGCACGTCACCCAGCATCTCTTCATTCTTGCCGCCTTGATATCCATGTGCTGTATCAAAAAGGATTATCCCTTCCTTGATGGCGGCATGAACAAGCGCGGGACTATCTGCGCGCATCACACCGAAGCTCACAATAGGCAACTCAATTCCTGTTTTTCCGAGTTTCCGTTTAAGGATCGGTTTATCTTCCTTCTTAGCTTGGCTGGATTCAATGCTGGGACGGGCAAAAGAGGTGGACGCAAGCAATGCACTTGTTCCACCAAATACTGTCCTTCGTAAAAAACCTCTTCTATCAAGATCATGTATTCCCACAATACTTCTCCTCCATGTAATAAAATCCTATTGATTGGATAATATATAAAAAGTCGGCAAGAAGCTACTTTTCCAATACAACCTTTTAAATAGTCCGTGTGATGTGTTCGTTAGATTTTCAGATAAAAACCAGTCGTATATCCTTTTCAAAGTTGCTGTATGTTAGAAAGATTATTACTTGCATCACAAAATATCTTCCTAAATACGAAGCGATACAAAAAGCAGGCTTCATTGTGTTTCCATCGAAAAAAGGGTAACTTTTTAAAAGAAAAAATCGCTGTAGTGATTATGTGCAGATGTGTATTTATTGATTATATTTTTGTATAACACGAATCAAGAAAATTGTACGATACGTCTGATCATTCTTTATTGAGATTCAAAGATGTCCACGCCCCCGAAATTGGCTCAACGCCTTATACTTTTTCTAACCTTACTTCTTATCAGTGTGGGAACTATTTCAGGTTTTTTACAGATGAGAACGCAGGAAAGCCAAATATTGAATACAATCATCAACGGTGCTGACCAACTTTCGAACGGCATCACCAGCGCTACTTGGCATGCTATGCTGGCAAACAATCGTGAAGCTGCGTACCAAATTATGCACACGATTGCTCTGCGGCAGGGAATCGCAAATATTCGGATCTTCAATCGTGAAGGACGAATTATGTACTCGACGGATTCAACTGAGCAGGGCAAGTTGGAACGGGGCGCAAAAGAATGCGCGGTATGCCATTCCACTCCCCAGCCGCAAGTAAATCTTGATCCTCATCAACGATCACGCATATTTTCTAATACCTTCGGTAAACGTGAACTGGCGATGGTAACTCCTATTTACAATGAAGAATCGTGCAGCAATGCCGATTGCCATGCGCATCCGGCTCAATTGAAGGTGCTTGGTGTTCTTGATGTTACATATAGTTTGGAAAATGTAGATCAGATTGTCGCAAGTATTCAACAGCGGGCTATTTTAACAACCACGATTACAGTGCTTGTGATAGGTATCTTTGTTTTCTTTTTTGTCCGCACAACAGTGCATAAGCCTATCGCACAACTCATCGCAGGGACCCGGGCGCTGAGCGCGATGCAGCTTGATCATCCCGTCGAAATCAAGGCAGACGGAGAAATTGGAGAACTTGCTCATTCATTTAACTCCATGCGCGAGCAGTTGATGAAAACGGTCAACGAATTAAACGAATTGACTCAGAGTCTCGAGACAAAAGTCCAGCAACGAACAGAACAATTGAAAGTAATGAACCAGAAATTGTTCCAAAGCGACCGATTGGCATCGCTCGGACAACTTGCAGCAAGCGTGGCGCATGAAATCAACAATCCAATTGCCGGTGTTCTTAACCTTTCTATGCTTATCGAGCGTATAATAAAAGAGGATGGCATTCCGCCTGAGCGAATTGAAGAAGTCAGGCGGTACCTTATACAAATTTCCAGCGAGACAACCCGTGTCGGCCGCATTGTGGGCGATCTGCTTGCTTTTTCTCGGCGGCCATCACCTCAGCGTATACCGGCGGACCTGAATGCGATCGTTCGTCGCACAGTATCTATTATTGTGCACAAACTCAATCTTGCAAGTGTCGAATTGGAATTACAACTCGATGAAAACCTTCCGAAAATTAAATGCGACAATTCACAAATACAACAGGTTATCATTAATCTTGTACTGAATGCGTCTGAAGCAACTCATAGTCGTAAACTTGGTAAAGTAACAGTTCGAACAGCGGCATGCAAAAACAACGAATCAATACGATTGGAAGTGAAAGACAACGGAGACGGCATTCCGAAAGAATATCTTGCTAAAATTTACGATCCTTTCTTTACAACAAAAGGCGAAGGCAAGGGTGTCGGACTCGGACTTGCGGTTGTGTACGGAATTGTTGAATCACACGGCGGCGATATTGAAGTCGATACGAAAGTCGGAGAAGGAACAACATTCTGTGTAGACCTCCCGATCTCCGGTGAAGCAAAAATATTATCGCCTCAACCTTCTAGCATCACCTGATGAATCTCATTTACCTTCTTCCTATTGGTTCGATTGAGGATGAAGTACTGTCAGTGCTCGAGCAGAGATTGCATCAGGTGCTAGGATGGGAAATCCGAAGGAGTGTCCCGCTGCAAATGCCGGTCACCGCGTTTAATGCGGTGAGACAACAATACGAAGCGTTGCAGGTAATGCGCGCAGTTGCTGACGTCGTCCCGTCCAGTGCGAAATGCGCGTTGGGTATCATACAGGAGGATCTTTCGATTCCGATGTTGACGTTTGTCTTTGGACAAGCACAGCTTCAGGGACGGGTGGCACTTATGTCCCTTGCACGTTTGCGGCAGGAGTTTTATGGATTGCCCGCGAACAAAGAATTGATGATGACGAGGACGGTCAAAGAAGCATTGCACGAACTAGGTCATACGTTTGGTTTGATTCATTGTCCAACACCGTCATGTCTTATGACTCTTGCTAACGACGTCCAGCACGTGGATAAAAAAGAAAGTGCATTTTGCGGTGGATGTTCAGTACTTTTGAAAGATACGCTCCGCGAATTTGAGATGAATGAAGAAAAGGAAGTTCTATGAATAAGCAATGGCATATTTTAGTTGTCGACGACGAAGAAATTACTTGCGAGTCCATGGCCGCATGGCTCCGTGAAGACGGTTATTCGGTTGATACCGCTGCGTCTGGTAAGGAAGCACTCGAGAAAACGCGAAGGAAGGAATACGCCATCTATTTTGTTGACTTAAAAATGCCTAAGGGTATTGACGGCATAGAGACCATGATGGAAATAAAGAAAATTTATCTCGATGCTTCTGTCGTCATTATCACCGCATATGCAACTGTGGACACCGCCATCAGTGCTATGAAAGAAGGAGCGTTAGAATACATCGTAAAACCTTGCAATCCGCAGGAAATTTCAATGCTTGTTGGACGTATTATCAAAGTAAAAAATCTCGAACGCGAAAACACCATCCTTCGTCAGAAACTTCTTGGGCAATACACATTCCATGACATCATCAGTAAAAACGCAAAGATGATGGAAATATTTTCTCTCGTACAAGAGATTGCCAGTCTGCGAAGCACCGTGCTTATTCAGGGAGAAAGTGGAACCGGCAAGGAATTGATAGCACGTGCAATCCATTTTTCCGGTGACCGTGTCGACAAGCCTTTCATCGCGGTTTCGTGCGCTGCGCTGGCAGAAACATTATTAGAATCTGAATTATTCGGCCATGAAAAAGGAGCATTTACCGGAGCCATGGCGCAGAAGCAAGGGAAGTTTGAACTTGCTGATGGCGGAACAATATTGCTCGATGAGATTGGCGACATCGCGCCGAAATTACAACTCGATTTATTGCGCATTCTTCAAGAAAAAACTTTTTACCGCGTCGGCGGCATCGAAGAACACAAGGTGGACGTCCGTGTGATTGCAGCGACACATGTGAATTTACAGGAAGCCGTGAAACAAGGTAAATTCCGTGAGGATTTATTCTATCGATTGAATGTTATCAATATAAATATTCCGCCGCTTCGCGAACGGCTTGAAGATATTCCGTTGCTTGCGAAAGGTTTCGTTGAGAGGCTGTCGCACGAATTAGGAAAAAACATCGTCGATATTTCCGAAGGCGCTTTGAAGAAATTAATGGAACATGCATGGTCGGGCAATGTGCGCGAGCTCGAAAATACTATCGAACGAGCAATGGTGACATGCAAGGAGCGCGTGTTGTCCGAAAATGATTTCCAATTCCTCAATGGCGTCAAAAAAGAGGTCGTCTGGTCTGCACCTGTCATGACATTAGACGAAATGGAACAAATGATAATTATTGCCGCCTTGAAGCGGACAGATGGAAATGTAAAAGAAGCCGCAACACAGCTTGGCATCGATCGCTCGACACTTTACGATAAGATCAAGCACTACAATATTCCTCGTTAACGCATGAACCTTATCTCCGTGTTCCTTGGGGAGAAAGATTTTCACTCGATAGGGTATCAAGCTTCCAAGAATACATCGCCTAATATCGTATCCCAATTCCTGTCTGGGTAAGATTGTATAAAATCGATCACCGGTGTGCCGCCGTCGGCAAGCGTCACCCCAATCTTCGGATCTACGAGTTTTGCTTGCAGCCGCTCAAATTCTCTCAGTAACCAACCAGCTACCTCGCGACCGCGCAATAAATGTCTTGTGTCGATTTTTTTGGTCTGAGGTTGTATTTTTAAGTACCACCCCTCCGAACCGTCACTTGTTGCAACTACTTCACCATCAAGCGGCGAAAGAAATCTTACCGCTGAATTCCCTTTCTTAAAACACCATGCGCTCCCGTTCACCTGCACATGTGTCCCAAGTTTAGGCAGTTCAATACCATCCGGCGTGCCGATTAAATGGGCTGCAAAATCGTCCAAGCCGACCTTGTATGTACCAGTCGCCTCTGACATCACCCAGGTATGTCCGCGGTGATAAAGTCGATCCATTGGCATCGTAAATCCATATACATGAATCGGAACTTCGATATCGTCTGAATTCGTGGTCTTGTGTTGAGTCAATTGTGCGTGGGTAGCACAACTGCGGCAATCAAAACCATTATCGCATGTCCTTTGCTTGAATTCACCGGTGAACACATGTCGGCATCTCCGCACTGATATCGGAAGATCTTGAAATTCCGATTCCCATCGGATGGCTTCTGCATGGTGCTCCTGCATTGCTCGATAGGCACGCAGAAGAGATATGAGCACCGTCGTACCGATAATCGTTACTATGGAGAAAAAGATGCCTAGAAAAACAATATTGCCGATTGTCCAAGAAAAACCGTAAACCCACGGAAACATGACATAGCTCCTTTACAATGACTCAAGTTCGCGCTCTTGCGGAAAGAGCGTTAAATATCTGAATGATAATGAATACACCAGCATCCCATAAGCAAGCACGGCGAGAAATGTTGCCACTTCCTGCCAACTCGGGACATATGATAAGAACTGATCGAATGGAAGTGTCGGTAATGCCAGTGTTTGAATGGTCATGACAAATCGGTTGATGACAATACCGACACATGCAAGCGACGCAGCTGTTATCAACCATGCAAAATGCATACGCATTTTCTTGTTTAATAATATAAGTGCGGGAATAAGTCCGCATAGGACTATTTCAGTAAACATAATCCATGTACCAAATCCTGAAAACTTATAAAAACTAGCCGCACTGAATCCAAGAGACGGTGAGGTACTATTGATCCATATGAGCGTATCAATGGTTTTCAAAAGGACATAGAAGATTAAAATGCTGCCGGATATTTTTCCCAGCATTTGATAAACTTCCTTTGTGACAAGATGCTTGTGGGAGAGCTTAGAAGCCAGTGCTGTTGTAAGTAGAATAAAACACGGTCCGGCTGCTGCCGCTGAAATAATAAAGAGGAAAAAAGTCGTTGGCCAGATGCCCAGCGCCGGCCGGAATGCAAACGGACGGCCAATCAGGACCCCGTACAATCCGCCTAAAGAACCTTGATGAAAGAACGAGAGAAACGTCCCAACAGCGGCAAAAACTATGATCAGTTTATGCAATTCGTGTTCGAACACAAGCATGGAAGAAAATTGCTTGATCTTGCGATTTTTTAGAATGACAGGCACATATTCGATGGCAAGTACCAAGAGGTAACAAGTAATGCAAAAAGTAACTTCCGTCAGCATAGAGTGAACGTTTGGATGCCAGAACGTGAACCATGCGCGGAGCGGTTGTCCCACATCGACCATCAAGACTCCAACAGCACCACTGTAACAAATAAATCCGATAACAACTGCGCTGTTTATAACCGCTTTCAATTCTTTTTTCTTTAATATATAAAGCAAGAATCCGGTGAAAAAGGCCCCGGCTCCAAGCGCTATTACCGTAAGATCAAGATAGATCCACAAGCCGAATGCGAAACGGTTGTCCATATTCGTCTGATTCAATCCTTTTATCAGACACAAGTATACTGCATACGCACCGAGAATGAGCATAATAGACCATGGCAACATCCATAATCCAAATTTCTTTATCGACATCCTTGAAACACCACGAGCGATGTACTGCTTATCCATGAGCATTCTCCTTCGCCGCAGCTGAAAGTTTCGTATCCATCTTTTGATGCACCCATGGTTGTTCTGAGCGAAAATATACTTTTGGTTCCGTACCTAATTGCTCCAACAACCGGAACGAATATTTATCCTTTGCAAGCTGAGAGACCTCGCTGTTGGCATCGGCAAGGTTACCGAAATAAATCGCTTTCGTTGGACACGATTCCGCACATGCCGGAATATATTCCGAATCAGCAATCGCACGCCGCCCTTCAACTGCCGCCTTTGCACGAGCCGCCTGCAAACGTCCGTGACAAAAATTACACTTCTCGACTACACCGCGCATCCGTGTCGAGACATCAGGATTCAATGTCGTCTCCATTCCCTTAAGCCATTCTGGGTCCCACCAATTGAAATACCGAGCATGGTATGGGCATGCAGTCATACAGTAACGGCAGCCGAGACACCGCACAGGAATTTGCGCCACGATGCCGGTTTCAGTATCGTACTCGACAGCTTTTTGCGGACACACTGACTCACAAGGAGTATGATGATCACATTGGTGACATGTCAGGGGAAGATAGACAGCACGATTTTCGGGATATGGTTTGTCATTATCAACTTTATACACACGCATCCACGTGATACCGGTACGCTCATTTTCTTCTGGTTGCGCAGGGGGAATATTATTCTCTACGGCGCATGCCAAAGTGCAATTACCGCATCCGTTGCACCTGTCAAGGTCAATCACCATTCCGTAACGCGGTTTATTTTGATTCGATTCCATTCACTTATACTTTCTGAATTTTCACTGGAGTCGGACAAATTGCAGCATTGTCATTCATTTCACAAAGCGCAATAAAGTTCTGCGGATGTGTCGTATTGCTCACGCCCACAATTCCCGGCATTATGGAAGCATCGTACCGAGCTTCGGCTTCCATCGAACCCTTATTGGTCTGAAGCACAATACGACATCCCTCATGAATACCTATTACTTCGGCTGTTGTTGGATTGAGATACGCCCGGCACCCGAAAGGACGTAATCCCGACTCCTGGCCGACTTTGCTCATTAATGGTGAAATTTCCGAATTGCTATAAACTGTTTTTTCAATAAACGGAACGAGCACCAGTTGATTTTTCCCAGATTGTAATTTATTGATGTCGACCTTCGAAAGAAATGCTGAAAGGCGAAATGCAGGGAACGATTTCACAATCTCTGCAGAATCTATCCAGCATCCACCGGTAATAAGTGCGTTCCACATATCATCCGTTGATAAAAGATTTCTCACCCCGCTCAACTGCCCCGTCGATGCATTGAAAACGGTGCCTCGCTTTTCCCCATAGAGTACACCAGCACGCCTCTTTACAAGCTCCTCCATTGTTCCGGATTCAATATTCACAACACCCGCGGCCGATGCAAGTCGTTGAATAAAATATATTGGATCAACAACACCGGTTGGCGATGGAACGAGCGGGAAAGAAATACTCATTGACGAAGATTCGCTGTCGTGCGGACTTGAAAGATCTGTAAGGGATTCAAGGAATACCGGTGTGGGAATAACATACTGAGCACAGAACGGTCTCTCTGTGACAAACGGCGAAAGGGAAACAACGATTCCATTTTCTGCAAGTTTCTTTTGAAGAAGAGTGTCCGATAGTTGACATCCAGATAGTGATTCATCAATCAGCATTACTCGAATTGAATGATCCGGGATTGAGTACATATTGGAGTTGATGGACTCAGTATTCTTTATGTCCGCAAGACCGGTTGGGACTTCACGCCGCACTGCCACGCCCCCTTTCCATCCGACATTTCCGACAAGGAGATTCAATATCATCACTGCGGCTTGTGCTTCACGCGAATTTGTCAATCCATCGATCACGGCAACAGATGGTTTACTCATGGAAAATACGCGCGCTGTTTCTACTATAGTATCCTCCGAAACACCGCATACTTCTGCAACGACGGATGGCGAGAACGTGGAAACGATCGATTCAAATTCTGATAGATCTTTTGATTTTGCTTGAGATAATTTTTCTTTGAGAATGACATGTGCCATTCCAAGTGCGAATGCTGCGTCAGTTCCCGGTCGAATCGGAATCCAACGATCTGCCATTTCTGATGTACGAGATCGATAAGCCTCGATCTGAAGTAATTTCTGTTTCCCTTCAAATTTTTTTCCCAGATACCGTGCCGTACGTGCAGGTGTCCCCCAACAATCACATAATGGTACTCCGAAACTAACGATCACTTGTGCATGATCAAGATCATAACCTAACGGGCCGATTGGTTTCTCGAACATGGAGCCAAGTACATCCAACGACACCTCACTATATGATATATATCTTCCATATGGAACTTGAGCGGCGAATTGTCGGAAGAGATGCGATGCGGTTCGTCCAGGTCTTCCGTCTACCACAGCAATAGTCTGAGAGGAGACGCGGGCATCTTTCATGGCGAAGGAAATATCATCCAGTGCTTCATCAAAAGTCATCGCCGTGGATCGAGAAGAACCATTCTTTTGGATAATGCGAAGAGGCCGTGATACTCGTGCTGGATGGTACCGAAGATGATGTGCTACAATGCCCATGGGACAGAGTGCACCTTGACTCAACGGATGAGTTTGTATACCGCTCAAACTGACCGGTTGATTGCCAACACAACGTACGCGCATTCCGCAGGCAGCGGGACACAACGAGCAGGTGGTTAATTTAAATGAAATATCTCCGCGACGGGGTTCTGGAATCCACGGCCAGTTCTGTGTCCAGACAGCCGAATCGTCTAATGCTTTCCATGGAATCGGAGTTAAAAGCAAACCAAGGGCAGACCCTCCTACAAAGCGTAATATTTCTCTTCGAGTAATATTCATTTCCTAATTTCCAATTTCACTTATGACATTTCAAACAGGTATTTGGAATATTGTGCTTGTTGTGGCAATCAGCGCAATCATTCATATTCATGCCATCCCACGATGCAGACTTAATTCCGGTAATGGAACTTCCCCCAATATCGCGGCTGTACCCGCTGATACGATTGCGTTCGTAAGCACGCAGGCTATCGGTTGTTCCATGCGGGCCGTGGCAATGATCGCAACTAATGTTGGCAAGTTTGACGTGCGAGGCGTGCGAGAAATATGTATTCTGCGGCTGACGCGCATAGACCAGCCACGGAATCTCACGATTCTGCTTTACATATTCTTCAACTAACTTCTTTTCCTGAGGCGATGTACCGATGATGTCTGTATGGCATTCTCTACATTTACTGAGCGTTGGAATTCCCGTAAATCGACCATCATCTTTGAATGCGTGACAATTCTCACATGACATTCCAGCAGTTTCATTATGGATCTTATGACTGAATTGAAGCGGCTCTTCTTTTCTTTCATACAGCAAGTACGGAAATACAACCCACCCAACAAACAACATGACGCATAACCCGGCGAGAAACCAAAGAAACTGAAATTTCATGAATCTGTTTTTCTCCAATGATTATCAGGCGAGAAGAATTCATTAAACAAATGGAATAGTTCTTGTTTAGTAAGATGAATTAAAAAGTCGGATTGGACGACTCCGCCGTCCATCATCACAGGCGACACGGCGCCTTGATTGGGAATAATTCGATTATGTACGAATTCCGAGAGATGTTGCACCTCGTTCTTCATCCATTTCGCTGCATCATCTCCTCGCACCATGTTTGATTCGGGAGACGGTGATTTAATAGAATTTGCATCTACCAATGTTCCTTCGTAAAGCCATCCGGTGCTGTACGGGTGTAAGATTAACTTTTGTAAATCTGCCCGTAAGTACGAATTCACTCTTGTGACGTTAATGGGAAGCGGGAATACCAGCTGCAAGTCAATACCACGCACCGTCAGCACAACTGCTTGAAGATGAGAATTGCTTGGGGGAAGAAAATTGACCGCATCGATGTTTCGAAAGATTCGAGTGAGGAATGCATCGACACCGATATGGCATATTCCGTCCTCTGACTGATCTATCCACATATGATTCGTCGAATATGATAGACCTTCAGGAAGATGAATATTGTCTATCATAGTCTCTCGTACGGTTTCATGCGCAGTGCCGACGTTGTTCGTTGCCGCAACTGAAAGAAATAGATCACAATATCTGTGACTATCTTTGCCGCATGGGATAATTGACGACTCACTGTATGGAACGTACTTTGTTACTGATGAAGCAGAACAATATTGCACAAGCGATTCCTGAAGGAATGGGCACCGCATGGGTTGAGCATATTCCTCGTGAAACTGCTTCAGCGAAGGACAATTGACGTAATCGCTTGACGAACATCTTTCATCGACAGTCATGTTCTGCATCCGGACAATCATCTTTTTGATTGGCGATCCCTGACAATATTTTACCTGGGCTTCACGTAGAAAAGGACAACGCATTTACTTGACCCCGTTCAGTGATTATCACTCAAAACAATAATCAAATTTCATACTTGTTTATTAAAATTTATTATTTCCTTCGACGTTTCTGCTTCGGCTTGACATCGTAGATTAAACCTTTTTCGGAAACTGCCAGTGGTTTTTCTTCGACGGGCACACCGCCATCAGCCATTATTATACCTAAATCGGTAACGCGTAGCGAGTGATCATCAGCTTTTGCAAGAATCACTTTACGCTTTCGGACCCGTGCAAGAACTTCCCGCACTACTCCGTATCCGACGACGATACAACAGACTAGTGTAACAATTCCGAGAGCAATGTTTGTAACATTTAACCAGAAAGTATTTGGATCATTAAAGTCAAACATGGTCATCTCCTTATTTAACAGATATCTTGAAATATTCCTTTATCTCCTTAAACAAATGCCTTGCCAAAGTAAATTGAAGTAATATTTTTTCATTTTCTTGGTTTTTGAGAGGAATCTATCGTATGAGACATAGGAAAGATCATTTCTTTTTCGGGAATACCGACATTGTTGTCGTATTATCCGCCATACCGAGTTAATCGGGGGAAAAAAAGCTCGCCTCGATAAACCGAAGCGAGCTTTGATGTGTAAAAATCGCAAGAATATAATTATTCTGTTGCAGCGATAACCGGCAATTCAGGTTGTGCAAAAGTAAATGTTCCTTGCTTCACAAGGTTTTCATAATACCATGCACACGTCGCTTGAACCTTTGTGCATTCATCAAATTTAACGGCCATCTTCACGGTATACGCACCCCGCGCATCGCCGATTTTACATAAAGCCCACGATGCTGCAACTCGTACATTTTCATCGGCATTAATATGCAAGACATTCATCAGCGGAATGACAGCCCGATTCGATTGTATTTTGCCAAGCATGAGTGCACATCCACGCTGAAGGCCTAAATTATCGGATGCCAAACCGATAAATAAATTTTCCTCAATGAGCTCTTTGTCGGCATTCGGTGGCAGGACAGATTCCCTCGCCATTGCAGGGACTGCACAGATGATAATTAAAAGCGATACAAGTAAGACAATTGATTTTTTCATAACATCCTCCTGATAAGTCTAAGGCAGATTTGTTTTGTTTAATTGATCTTACCAGGAAATACGGATGCTCAATTGTGAAGTTTTATTTTTTCGATAAACAATAGGAATAACAATACAGAATGGATGGAATCAGCGACGAACAGGATAATTCGATGACAGAGAAATTCAGAGATGAGTATCGAATAATGCTATCAAGCGATCACGATAATTGCGACTTAGGTTTAATAGCGTATTATCGTAAAGGGAAACGATATAATCGCCATGATGAAGGGGTTCTAATTCTTTGATGCGATCGACATTCACAATCGCTGAACGGCCGATGCGAAGAAATTGCTTTTGATCAAGCCGAGCTTCTATCTGGTTAACTTTCTGACGGACAATGTGGGTCTTTTCTTTGCAATGCAAGCGGACATAATCTCCCCATGCTTCTATCCAATCAATATCGAGAGTTTGTACTATAATCAACCGCCCTTTTAATTTCACTAACATTTTATTTACATAAGATAGCCTTTGAGCACTGGTCTGATGTGCGAGCATGTTCTCAAACGAGCACTTACAAAAATGTAATTCTTGGTTGTGGTTTTCAATGATTGGCTGGCTTTGCCCGCCAATCATTGCGCGGTGTGAAGATTGTCGTTGTAGAGAAAAAGGCATTTATGATGAATTCAATTTCCTCTTTATACGCCGTGTTTAATAAAAAGATACTTTAAAAACCTGCCATTGTACTATTACCATATCTTGACGCGTAAACTGTCTGCACACCACATTGCATCGCCTTCTTTTATTCCAAACGTTGTATAAAACTCCGGCATATTCGTCAATGGGCCAATAACGCGGAACTTTGCCGGCGAATGTTCGTTACTGCGCACTTGTTGAGAAATAGCTTCTGGACGTTCGTTGACCATCCAGGCAAAAGCATAGCCGAGGAAAAAGCGCTGGTCGGGATTCAATCCGGCAATTATTTTATAATTTTTGTATTGTCCGGTCTTTTTGAACGCTTCGTAACCCATCATAATGCCACCGAGATCGGCAATATTTTCTCCTTGCGTCAGTTCACCATTAATATGTAAACTATCCACTGCAACATATTTGTTGAACTGCAGAACAATCATTTTTGTTTTCGCAAAAAACTTACTGCTGTCATCAAATGTCCACCAATTTTCTAAATTGCCCTGCTCATTGTACTTGCTACCTTGGTCATCGAATCCGTGAGTTATCTCGTGTCCAAATGTGGAACCGCCTATAACAGAATAAAGCAGCGCATCGTCAGCGAGTGTTCGTTCATATCCCGGAAGAATTATATTGCAGCCGGGTACGACTATTTCATTGTTAGATGGATTATAGTATGCATTGTAGGTTTGTGGTTCCATATCCCATTCGGATCTATCAACAGGTTTGCCGTACTTTGCTATCATATAATGAAATTCCCATTGATTCGCATTCATGACATTTCGAACGTACGATGAACGATCAATTTCCATGCTGCCGAGATCTTTCCACTTATCGGGATATCCTACCTTCATAACAATAGTGTTGAGTTTGTTTAGTGCTTTCAGTTTTGTGACTTCACTCATCCACTCTAATTTTTTTATACGTTCGGCATAAACTTCTTTAATCGCTCTCCCAATTTCCTGCAGTTTTTCTTTTGTTCCCTTTGGTAAATATTCAGACACGTACACTTGTCCCAGCAATTCTCCTAAGGAACGGTCGGTTTGTTCCACCACTCGCTTCCATCGGGGTTTGGGTTCTGGTATACCGCGTAGAATGGTGGAATAAAAGTTGAAAGATTCTAAATAAATCCTATCGTCCATATAACGCGCAAGACCGCGCACGAGATGAAATCTGAGATAATTCTTCCAGTCTTCTATTGGGAATGATTTTAGATATTCATTCATTGCAGCAAGAAACTCTGGTTGCCCAACTACCACCGTATCCACATCGTGCAAACCCACACCTTTCGTGAATATCATCCAGTTAATATTGTGTGTAGATTCAGTTAATTGTTTAAATGATATTTTATTGTAATTCTTCAGCGGATCGCGCGTGTCTTCACGCTTGCGAGATGTTTTCGCGATTGCGGTTTCCAACTTCATAAGATTGTCAGCAGCTTTTTTAGCTCCGGTTTCACTATAACCTAGGATGGTAAACATGTTATTGAGGTGCACAACATATTTCTGACGTATCATAACGGCTTGCGCATCAGTGTCGAAATAGTAATTGCGATCTGGCAGGCTTAATCCACCCTGCGCTATAAAGACTGCATGCTTGCTGCTGATTTTATCATCCTGTCCCACACCAAATCCAAACAAAGGAGAGCCGGCGACAGTATGGATATATGCAGCAGCTTTCATAACACCGTCTAGATCTTTGATACGGTCAATCATTATAAGCTCATTTTTAAGATCAGCGATTCCTTTTCTATTAAGCGCAACACTGTCCATGCCAGTAGAGAAGAAATCGCCAATCTTTTGTTTGTTGCTTCCTTTTTCGGCGTTTGTGAGCGATGCAGAGGTCTCGCAAATAGTACGTATCTGAGCATTTATAGTATCCTGTATCAATTGCCATATTCCATTGCTCTGTTCGCTGGCAGGAATCGGATTTTCCTTAAACCATTTTCCATTAGCAAAGAGAAAGAAATCATCTCCAGGTTTTACAGTCGAATCGATGTGTGCAACTAATGGATCAGGAGGAACTTTAGATTGACTTAATAATAAAGAAGAACAAAATGCTGTGATAACAAAGAATGAAATAGCAATATGTTTGTTCATTGTACTTTCCTTCAAAGAGATTTTCGATAGTATACGACCTGTATAATAATCAAGCTATAATTTGCGAAAATAGAAACAATAAAGAAGAAGTAAATCACCAATCAAGAGAACAACAATACGTGAAATAATGTCGGCGAAGAAAAATGTTATAAGATCAACGGAAGAGAAAAAGCTGGAAACGAATAACCTGATACCAACGAATTTACTTGTCTAATACAGTATCGCTTCATTCGACATTGTTTTTTGCATACGAACCAAAGAGTGATAATACAGGCGCATCTTTCGAAGAATGATTTAAAAATTCAACACCTGCTGTAAGAATATTCACCACTAGACAGTTTTATTTGATCATCGATAAAACGCATATATTGCGAATATGATATAAAAAGCGGAATTCTGACCAGGAATTATAGTCGAACACCTTTGGCACGCATATTGGACATGATATAGTGGAAAGTTGGACAGAAATGTTTAAACGAGCAAATATTCTTAAGAGATTGAATTAATTATACAAATAAAGGAGATATAAACATGGCAGCATTATTCGTTATCGCCACAATCCTTCTTTGCGTTGGCATAGAATTACT
>Ga0182017_10001289_pt1 | contig 19439 bp, 22 predicted proteins | sample 712E3DmetaG_FD_120492 | JGI IMG/M metagenome (GOLD analysis project Ga0182017, IMG submission 120492) | Permafrost microbial communities from Stordalen Mire, Sweden - 712E3D metaG | ecosystem: Environmental > Terrestrial > Soil > Wetlands > Permafrost | place: Sweden: Stordalen | collected... | reverse complement strand
GCGCTTGCACATCCATCCGAGGCCTCCTTGCCACGCCAGGCGAAGCATGCGCGACCGGAGACCTTGGCGCAATACCTAACTTGCGCCGAACTGCGCGCAAAAACTAAGCGGAATGCGTATGAGAGGGGGTTCAAAATGTCGGAGGCTGTTCATTGCTGTACTTACAACGCTTCTCATTCAGGAATCACAGACCATGCTGCGCTGGTTCTACGTCGCTCTGCACCTCCTTGTTGAAGCGGGCGCGGCTCGAGTAGGGTCGCTTCTCGCGCCGGCGCAGTCCGCGGGGATTATCGCCCACCGACGCAGCACACTTGCGGCGGCAACACTTCCGCAAAATCGCCTCCCGATGAAGAAGCGGAGGAGCGCCGACGTTTTGGAACAACGCTCGCGGACCTGCGCGCTAGCCCGGACCGCCGCGGATGGAATACTCGGTAAGGACAACTCCCCCAGCGCGACGTAAGACGCGTCCTGGTGCGCGGTATCCGGCGTGCAGACGCTCCGCCCGCTCTCGTGTGAGCCGGGAGCGCGCCGCCTGAGTCTACTTCTTCGCTTCGCGGAAGAGAGGCGCCGCGGCCAAGCTGAAGAGCACGACCTCTTCGCCGGTTGCGGTGCTGATGTCGTGGTGCAAACTCAGGACCTTGGTGCCGGTGATTTCCTGGACGATCGATTCCAAGACCGGCCGCGCCGTTTCGATAAGCTGGAACCGTACTTGTTTGAGCAGGTCCCGCCCCTTCTCGGTCGGTAACGTTTTAACCAGGCGCCGCTCGGCCGCGGTCAGTACGCCCTGGAGGCGGACCACGAGAAGATCGCCAATCAGGAAGGTGTGAATATCTTTGGGTCCCCGGCCCGTGTATTCCTGCTCAAAGCGACTCATCGCGCCGCAGACGGCGGCTTCGATTTCTCCCTGCGTTTTCATCAGAATCGTTGGAATGCTCCAGTTCGTAGTGACGGGCCAGAATGGGTGACGGCCTCGCCCGAAACGACCTCAAAGCAGTCCTCGGTTAGCGCGGCGGCGGCCGTGGTTTGTCGGACGAACTCCGACTGGCAGATTTCCGGGTTTTTTTCAACGATGCCTCCTTTCGCGGTAACGGCTTGCCCCTGCCTGCTGAGGACTTGTCGCCAATTGGGCCGACGGACCGGTCAATGAACTCTTGGATCGCCCGTAGCACGTGGTCAGCCGGCTTGCGCTTAGCAACTTGGCTACGAAGCGACCGGAGCATTTGCGACATTTCGGCTGTCCGTTCCTGGAGCTGTTTTCTTAGTTGCTCCTGAGCATCGCGTTGCTGCTGCTCTGCTTGTTTGCGTGCCGTGACGTCTTCGATCATGGCTATGATCATGACGGCTCGGCCGGTATGATCGCGCAGGGCGGCCCCATGAACACCCACCCAGATGACACGTCCGTCTTTGCGGACGCAGCGTTTTTCAATTGACCACGAGTCGGTCTTGCCGCGGATCACCCGCGCAACCTCCCTCAGGTCTCGTTTGCGATCCTGAGGATGAGTAAAGTCAATGTAGGTCTTTGTCAGCAGTTCTTCGGCGGAAAACCCCGCAATCTCACAGAACTTTGCGTTGACGCGGGTGAAGCGGAAAGCGGGAGTATTGGCTTGAATCATGCCGATGCCGTCAAGGTCGAACATCGCAGAGAATTCCCCGTTGCTTTCCAGCCACCCCTCCTCGGCCTTGCGGAGCAGCAGGAATGCGATCTTCTCCTCGCCAACGACCGCATCCACTTCTTGCCGCTTCAAAGCCGCGATGATGGGCTCCGCTGCGGCCAGCCGCTTTTCGAGCTGCTGATAGGTCGGTCTGGTCTTCCTCATGACTTACTTCCCGAGAGCCGGAGAGCAGCAAGAACCGTCGGTAAGTCGCTCAGGTTGCCCAGGACCATCACCCTCGGACGTGGAGCGACCAGAATCAGCGCCGGTGTGACCAGGATGTTGTCCCTGATCGCTGCTTGAAAGTCCTTCGCCACATCAACAGTTTCAATCGTACAACGACCGTTCAGGTGCTCCTCGCAAAGGCTACGAAGGTTGGCCAGAGCTTTTTGAGAATTCGGTCCGTTGCCCGCCATGAACAGCCGGAGCAAGTAATGGCCGTGCTGTCCTTTCCTCGCGCGGTGCTTGGCTTGGGGCGACTTGCTCATTTTCCACCGTCCTTCGGATCGGCTTGTCCCGCCCGGGCCGATGGGAGTCGCAGGTTGTTGGGGAACTCGATGCCCTGGTCGGTAATGTAGAACGACTCGCGGCGATTGGAGTGCCCCGAGCCTCTGGACTTAATGATAAGGATCTGTCGACCGATCTCCTGGCCGGCATCGACGAAGCGCAGTTGGATGACCGCGTCCACCACGGAGGAAAAGCCGATGCCGCTGAGTTCCTCACCGTCGCCCGCCAGACCGGTCATCTGGTTGGTCAGGATGCAGGTGATGCCGCGCTCCTTGACGACGGCCACCAGCCGCATCAGGTAGTCAAAGGCCGCATGTTCGGACCCCATCCGAACACAGGCGGAGATGGCGTCGAGGATCAGGTGGTCGGGCTTGAAGCTGTCCATGGCCTCGAGGGCGCGGATCAGGTGGTTGTCAGACCCCATGGCCTCGGGCAGTGCGGTTTGCACCATGAGCCTTTGGGTCCGCAGGGCCGGACGCAGGTCGATCCCGGCGCTGAGCATCCCGGCGATCATCGCCTCCTGGGATTCCTCAAAACTCAGGTATAACACCTTCTCGTGGCGACGGGAGGCGGCCCGGGCGAACGCGCTGGCCAGCGTGGTCTTGCCCGTGCCGCTGGAGCCCGCAATGAGGATGCAGGCTGCGCGTCGGAAGCCTCCATCCAACATAGCGTCCAGTCCGGCCAATCCGGAGGAGACTTTTTTCCCCAGCGGCTGATGCGTCAGTTGCGTTTGGGTCAGTGGAAAGAGGACGATCCCGTGGTCGCCGATGACGTAGGGATACTCGTTGGTCCCGAAGCCGGAGCCACGATACTTGATCACCCTGAGTCGGCGCGTCGCCACCTGTCCCAGCACGCGATGGTCGAGGCGGATCACGCAGTCTGCCATGAAGTCCAGAAACTCGTATCGGTGGGCCATATTCCCATCGAGCTGAGCCTTCACTGAAAGGACGCTTGTCAGCTTGCGGTCAATCAACCAGTCGTGGAGCCGATACAATTCGATGCGTTCGCGCTGCCGGTCGCCGTAAACCCGCAGCAGCACGTCCAACGCATCCATCACGACCCGCCGAGCGCGGATCCTCCTTGCGTGCCCGCCCACGATCGTCAGCAATCCCTGAATGTCGAAATCGCCTGAGAGGACTTCATCTCCGGACAACCGAGCCTCAATAATGGCCATCTTGCCGGCCTTCTCCAGGGCCGCCAGGTTCCATCCCATAGACAGCGCGTTCATGCGGACGGCCTCGGCTCTTTCCTCAAAGGTAACAAACACACCGGGGTCGCCCGCCATCGCCCCACGGCAAAGGAACTCCAGGCTCAGCACGGTCTTCCCGGAGCCCGGCCCACCACTAACCAACGAGGTTCGTCCTCGCGGAAGTCCGCCCTCTAGGATTTCATCCAGCCCGGCGATTTGGGTTGGCAGTTTCGGGATGGGGCGACGTTTTCCGTGCATGGTCTACTCCTGTTCGCGACTTCACGTCGCACCGGCCAAGCGCGCAAACCCTCTGGGGTTGCCGGCGCGGTTACGTCCGTGAACGAAAAAACCGACGTGGCCGAACACCCGGAGGTATTCGACCACGCCGGCTTACTCTTCGACAGGCCCCCCGGCACTCACCGGGTTGCCCTTCATCCAGTCATCCGACGACTGCGATTTTAGCTCTTAAACAATTATACGGCGCGGAACGCCGGAAACAAGGTGTGAACGGCGTTTGAAAATTGCAGCTGTGCCTACCGAGAAGTCCGTCCACGTTGCGCCGCAAGGAGTTGCGCGCCTCGCCTGCTTGGGGATGCGGCGCTATCATTTCGCCTGACAGAACCCAAACTGAGGCGTAGACATGGGCGTCGTGCGCGTTATCGTCATCGTGCTCCGCGCGCTCTTTCTCCCGCGCGCGGCTATCGTCGCGGAGAACTTGGCGCTCCGCCAGCAGCTCGCGGTCCTGCGACGGTCGGTCCGGCGCCCGCGGTTGCGGCGTCGCGACCGCATCTTCTGGGTTTGGCTATCCCGGCTCTGGTTGGGCTGGCGCTCGTGCCTGATGATTGTCAAACCCGACACCGTCATCGCCGCTCAAGCGCGCCCCGGCGCGGATGGTTCAGGTACCCACCCCGGACTTCCGGTTCACGGGGCCAGCCCATGCACCTTGCGCCGCTTGCTGTCGCTTGAACGACGCCTTGCCGAGCAGGCCGGCATTCGTGCTGCACCAGCCCGGCTGCTCGTCGGGCACTGAATCCGGCGGTCGGCTCTGCCTGACCACAAGGGGTCGGCAGCTGCAAGCCCGCGGCCACCACGGGTGGGCGCCCCAGAGAGCGCGATCCGAGCAAACGGTTCGCGCTCGCAACCTTTACTCACGCTGGCGGCAGCATTTACGCTACCACGCGTTGATCACTGACGTTTTCGCTACACGCACCGTGCGCGTGCGCCGGGGGTTAACGGCGGCAGGACACGGTGGCTGGGGCCAGGTTCGGGAATGGCTGCGTGGCCAAACGGACATCGGTTGGCGACTGCTTGGGGACGTTACGCAGATGAACCCACGTGAGGTCTTCGTCCGCCTGCTTTCGGGCCGGCGAAGGCCGAACCGCTGTGCAGCCGATGACGTGTCGGTCTGGCTCGTCCAGGAGGCACTCGCGCGCCGCGCCCGAGGCGGCGCCCCCTGAGGGCATCCTCTACACGGCGCGGAACACCCCGTGTCCGATCTTCTTCACGCCGGGCATGGTCCGTAGGGCGACGCCCACGCTTTTTGCAAACGCCTTGTTGCGGCTCTTGTAGCCGGCTTTGAGGACGGCGGCGGCAACCTCGGCTCTGCGCATCGGCCTGCGCGTTGCGCGGAGCACGCGGTCGATGTAGGACTTGAGTGATCCTTCCCGCGCGCCGCCATGGCCACCGCGAATCGTGCGGCCCTGGAGCGCTCGTCCCGCCGTGGGCTTCGGCGCGGTGCCGCCCAGGGTCGTCAGCAGCTGGTCCAGGGCACCGAGCTGGACCGCGAGCTGTGCCTGCTCGGCGGCCAGTTCACTCCGCCACGCCCGGACACTGTCGACCAGCTGGGCAGGATCGCCTGCCTGAACCCGCGACTTGGCCTTCACCTTGGCGCCCTTGGCGCCGTGAATCGTGGTCCTGTGGCGGCCGAGGTGTGCCGCCATCGAGAACGTGCGACCGCACGCCGAGCACTTGAACTTGCCGATCCTAGCCATGTTGGATCTCCCAGAAAATGACCGCGATCGCACAAGACTACGGCGTCAGCAGCGCCCGTGCAACCAAGCCCGCAGAAACGCTGCGGCGTGCTTTGCGAGCCGCCAGAACACAGCAAGGTCATCGCTGTCCCGCTGGTCGGCGGGCGGGCATCGACGGTCGGAATAGCGCGTCGCGTCACGCCGCCCGGGTATAGCGGTGATGCCGCCCTCCGACCTGCGGAGTGGCGATGACGCGGCCCCGGCGCGGCGGCTCGACCGCACGTGGTACCGGCGCGTTGCGTTCCGGGAGTTCACGTATTCGCGCGAGCCGGCGGTGACCTCCCGGCGCTGGGCTGGGTTCGAGCGGGTTGAGGCCGACAAGATGGAGGGCCTGCCGTTCTTTGTCATGACGCTCGAAGATCACGCGTCCTAAGGGGGTGGGCGCTGTATAATCGTCGAACATGGCCCCGACGGCGTAGTCGGGGAAGGCTATCTGGAAAATCTCGGCTGAGAAGTCTCGGTTCATGCAATACCGTCATGTACTCTGTCTCTATCCTTATCCGCAGGATCAGGAGCCCGGCATCAACCTGTGGCCGCCGACGGGACTGGAGTACATCGCGACAGCCCTAAAAGGGCATGTGGAGCGGATCAGCCTGGTCGACCTGCGCCATGAGCGCAAGTTCCACGCGCCTCGGAGAATGGCGGAGTTCATCCGCTCGGGGGTGGACCTGCTCTGCGTCAGCATCTACTGGAAGGCCCGCTACGCGCAGGTCTGCGAGTACATTCGACAACTGCCGTCGGATCGGCCAATCATCGTGGGTGGCCGCGAGGCGAGCGATCGCGTCGATGACATTTTTGGGCGCTGCCCGAACGTCAGCGCCGTCGTCCGCGGGGAAGGGGAGCAGACCATCCAGGAGATCGCCGACGGCCGGCCCTGGGACCAGATTCTCGGCCTGTCCTACCGGCGCAATGGCGTGCTGGTTCACAATCCTAATCGCCCGCTCCAGCCGATCGAAGCGATCGTGCCGCCGGACCGCACGTTGCGCCGCAGCCAGTACTTCCCCACCCTGCGAGGTGTGCAGCTGCTGCCGATGGAGTTCGACACAATCCTCGCCTCACGCGGCTGCCCGTACAAATGCGCTTTTTGCACGTTCAGTCTGAATTCGCTGGGCCAGAAGCGCGATTATGTAGCACGGTCACCGGAGTCGGTGGTCGATGAGATCGCGGCGAGCCCCGCGGAGATGATCCTCTTCGCTGACGACAACTTTTTCGTGCGGCCCGACCACGTGGAACGCATCTGCGACCTGCTGATCGAGCGCGGTATCCAAAAGCGCTACTCGGCCAACGCGCGGATCGAGGTGGCCAGATACCCGCACATGCTCGCGAAGGCGTATCGTGCGGGCTTTCGGATGATCCTGTTCGGGCTTGAGTCCGCGAGCGACAAGACGCTCGAACAGCTCCACAAGGGCTTTACGATCAAACAGATGCGGGAAGCCTTCGCGGTGCTCCGCGGGTTCCCCTTCTTTTACCACGGCTACTTCATCTACGGCAGCCTGGGCGAGACCGAGGAGGAAATGGTGGCGATCGCCGATCTCGCCCGGGATCTGGGCGTGCACACCATCACCCTGAACAGACTGCGGGTGGACAAGTTCACGCCGCTGCGCAAGCAGATCGAGGGAATGCCTGGGTATAGGATCAGCCCGAACGGGTACGTCTATTCGCCGGAGTTTGACAGGCAGCGGCTTCTGCGGATCCGCGACCGGATCCGCAACCGCTTCATATACCGTCCGGGACAGCTGGCCAGGATGCTCACGGCCTTGCATGACTGCGAGATCGTCACGTACCCTCAGATGGCATTCTTCGGCCTGAGGAGCCCCTTGTTCCTCTACGACTACGCGGCCCACCTCGGCCACAAAGTGCTGAAGCGACTTCGCCACCGGTCCAAGGGGCGCGAAACCCAGGCCAATGTGGCGGGCAATCAGCCAGGATACGAGAGCCGCGTGCTCCCAGAACTGAGCAGCTGACAACGGGAACCGGCGGCGTCAGATCGTGGCGCGCTACTGCGTCGGCTCCCGGTGACAGACCGTCGAGAGCGCGCCCGACAGCACGTACATTCTGGGTACTTTCGCAAACTCAAAGACGCGGAACAAGCGGTAGCGCTTGGAGCACGCTGCCGAGCAGCGGACCTCGTTGGGGGTGACACAGAACGGGAAGAACTTGCCGAGGCCCGTCGTCTTCACCTCGCTAAACCGCTCCGACGCATCCTGCTCATCAAACCAGAGCACGTCGAAACCCACGCCGCCGCCACTCGTTTGGGCGACTCACTCGACGCGCCGAGCCAGGTCCGCACGTCCAGCACGGCTCAGGCGTTCCGTATCGACGCGCAGAACGAACTCCTCGCCCAGCTTGCCGGGCGATGGTTCTCGGCGTCCCTATGCACGAAATCGATGCGGCGCTGCCGTCGTATTTTCCATGGTCCGGCGCAGGCGGTGGGCGCAGGGATCGCATCGGGCGGCTCCGCAAAGACCTGGTCGAGTCGGAGAACGCGACGTGCCTCCGGAGGGTTTGGCGTCGCGCTGGCCGCCAGATCGCCAAAGAACTGCGGATGGGTGGCCAAGTACGACTCGACGCTGTCGACCAGCAACGCCTGGTAGTTGCGGGTCGGTTTGTATCCGTCGATGTACGGATATCAGCCGGATCGGTCGGCAGGCCGAGGACGTCGCATCCACCGTGCGGGCAGCGGAGGTGCTCGAGCGTGGCGGCTGCGAGGCTGCCCAAACGTCCGTGCTTGGTGCCGCACCAGATGATCCCCGGTCTGGAGCAGAGGCAAAGCAGGCCCACGGACTTCGCGGATGGCGCATCACGCATATCGCCGGCTCTGCGGCGCGTGTGTGACCAGCCCGGTTCATCTGTTCTTCCTCTCCTCCTTCTTCTCCTTCTTCAGCCTGCGTTTTTCCTCCGGAGTACGCTGGGCCGTTTTCTGATGTTCCCTTTTTCCTTTGTCTTTTTTTCCCTTATCGCCCATATCCTTTTCTCCTTGCTTGAAACCAGCCGGCACCACAATGCCGCGCAAACGTGTCCTCGGAAAGCCAAGTTCAAGGCATTGTAGCCGCCCGCGCCGGGCAACGCCCTAATCCTGCGGCAGGGAATGGTACGTTGCTGGCGCGGGGCCAGGATCCTCGGCGGACGTGCCTCTTTGCTGTGCGGCGGCTCACGATTCGTCCGGCAGCTCATATAGCCCGTGGCCCGCGCAGCTTGCGCCGCCGCGCGGGCCGTCAGGAGTGACGCGGAAACCGTCACCCGGCCGGGGTCGCTCCACGACGCCGGCGAGACGAGTCGGTGGCGTTTCGTGCCTGATCGACTTGGGCGATAATGCTCGCCGGCACATCATCAGGGCCTTTTGTGAGGAACGCGCCATGACGGAGGAGGTCGCTCCAACGGGCTGCACCACGCAAGGTTCTCTCGGCATGCCGGTCGGGGTCACCGTTGATCTGCGCACGGCGTCGCTCCTGTCCGGCCTATATGGCATAGGGTGTGCTGCGTTCCGTCAGGAAGAACGGCCAGCGCCTCAACGTCGGGCGGGATCTCGACCGTCATTTCGGATACGCCGTCGGCCCGGAGCCAGCGGAGAGCAAGGGATCGTCATGGAGACCGAGTTGATTCGTTTCATATCGGTGATGCAAGCCAACATCTCCGAGATGACTTCGCCCGACTCCGCTGCCGGGCCGTGTAGAGCCATTGTACCGGCATCACCCCGCTACCCCTCGCCACAAACGCAATCGGCCACCTGCGGCCGCCCCAGGGCACCGCAAGTGGCCGCGCTCAAACCTGAAACCACAACGTTCTACATTGCGGGAGTTAGTCTGGCAGTTCGATGATCGACTGCGTCTTAACCAGCGTCCACTCCTGTGGATACGCATGAAACGCGTGAACGTGGAACTCGCGGTCGCGGGCCTCATGATCGATGTACGTGAACGGGACGAGATCGCCCTCCGCCCACTGGTCGTACGACTGGAACCAGCCACGCTTCTCCGTGTGGCGGAGGAGATCGTGATGGACCGACTTGTACAGCGCTTCGCCCATCGTCTCGACCTGCGTGCTCACCAGGTAGTTCCACCCATCGGGTGTCTTCCTTTCGTGATCGCGCTCGCCCTTCAGGCGGAATCGCGTCAGCACGCCCCGGGTTGGCAGAACGTCGCTTTCCCGTGCCAGCAGTTCGGTCAGGCAGCCTCGTCCGCTCGTGACCGTTACCACGTGGCTCAGGCCGATGATCCAGATGTCCGCATGGTACCGGCCCTGCGCCACCCAGTGGTTTGCGAAGTGTTGGAACAGCTCGGGGTGCAGGACGCGATCGAACACAAATAGATGTAGGTCAATGGGTTGCGGCGGCGCGTTGCCAAGCTCGGCGTTGTTGATTGCCTTCTGCGCCAAGGAAAATACCTCACTATTCCTAAGCCGACATTCCCAGATGACTTCGCCCGACTCCGCTGCCGGGCCGTGCAGAACGATTGTACAGCGCCGGGCCCCTTTCGCGTCCGGCGTTTTCACGCTTTTCCCGGACGGCGGCGGGCGGAACGAGCTCACCGAGGCCCTTGCTGCCGGGGGAGGGAGCTTCCGACGGCCCCAGGAACGCCCCTCTTCCCCCGCCCGGCGCAGAGGATCCGCCCGCCTTGTCCGAACCGGAGCGGATTTGAGCGGTCTGCTGGCTCATCCGGAACCTCCAGACCACCACCGCCTTGTGAAGGTCGTCGCCGCGCTCATGCGGGCGCGTTCTGCTACGATGCTGTGGCGCGCGCTTCGAGCACTTTCTCAAGATCAGTGTGGGCCCGTCCGCGGCAACTTCGGCGTTGAGATTCTCTCGAAAGTAGTGCCGCAAGGATGATTCGATGGGGCGCCGTCATTCTGGAACACTGCCCGCGGACCTGCGCGATTCACGCTTACTTGATCGGTGATTTGCTCGTGGTCCGTCTTCAGGGCGTGCTGACCGCGGCTGAAAAGCAATTGGTTGGGTCACGTCCGGCGGAGAAGGGCCGGAGCCTCCTCAAACAAGTACGCATCCAATTGATCGAAGCGGCGCGGCCGGTGCTGGAAGCGATGGTGCTGGAAGTAACCGGCAGCAAGGCGCTGACGCAGACAGGTCCATGGCGTTCTCGACGAGCTGAGACAGGTGGCCATGTTACACAGTGCAGACTTCACCGCCAACTGCGAAGCCTCCGCGCCGCACTCATTTCAGGCGGCACAGCGTGACGATCGTGATGTCGTCAGACTGCGGGTGTTCGCCGGCGTGGCGGCGCACCGCGCCCAGCACGCCTTGGGCGATCTCGGCGGCGCTGCCGCGCGGCGCCTGCGCCAGATACGCCTGCAGCAGGTCCTCGTCGAACGTGTTGCCGGCCGCGTCAAACGCCTCGGTCACCCCATCGGTGTAGACCACCAGTGCATCGCCGGGCTGAAGCACGATGCTCTCACACCCGACCTCGGCCCCGGGCAGAATACCGATCAGCGTGCCGGTGGACGCGAGCGTCGGCGTAGGCGCCGCCCCCGGCCGGAGCAGCACGGGCGGCGGATGTCCGGCGTTGGCACAGGTCACGGTACCTGTGGCGGGGTCCACGACGAGGCATATGAGGGTGACGAACATGCCGCGCGGATTCTGCAGCGCGAGCACGTCATTGACCCGGCGGATGATCTCCTCGGGCGCGCAGAACTGCTGGGCCATCGTCCGCAACAGGGTCGTTGTAACGGCCATGAACAGGGCGGCCGGGATTCCCTTGCCGGAGACATCGCCGACCGCCACAAGCACGCGACCGTCCACGAGGCGCAGCACCTCGTACAGGTCGCCGCCCACCTCGCGCGCCGCCTCCAGGATGGCGCAGATCTCGAGGCCGGTGTCGCGGACCCGCGCGGCCACGTCGGAGGGGAGGATTCCGAGCTGGATCTCGCGGGCGATGCGGAGTTCAGCCGCCAGCCTCTCCTTGACGGCGTCGGAATAGGCCTTGGCTTTCAGCAGCGAGCGTACCCGGGCCTTGACCTCGAGCACCTCGAAGGGCTTGGTCAGGTAGTCATTGCCGCCGACCTCGAAGCCGAGCGTCTTGTTTTGCACTTCGTCGAGCGAGCTGAGAAACATCACCGGCAGCTCGCGCGTTGGCGCGGCGGCCCGCAGTCGGCGGCAGACCTCGTAGCCGTCCAGACCCGGCATGACGATGTCGAGCAGGACCAGGTCGGGCGGGTTTTTCTCCACGCTGCGCAGAGCGGCCTCCCCGTTGAGGGAAACGCTGATCCTGTAATCGTCCCGCAGGGCCTGCACGAGCACGTCGACGTTGGCTTTCACATCATCCACGATCAGGACGCGGCTTTCGGACAAATCCTTCATTGGGTTTCTCCGGTCGTAGTCGCATCCGGGAGCAACGACGATGCCGCGCCCTTCATCAGGGTCGCGACCTTTGCTTCCAATACAGCAAGATCCAGGGGCTTGAGCATGTAGCCGTCGAAGCCGCGCTTGTGTGCTTCCCGCTCGTTGAGGTCGAAGTCGCTGGCGGTAATAGCGAGGATAATCGGACGTCGGCCGGCGTTTTCGAGGTCGCGCAACGCCTCCGCCAGCGCGTAGCCGTCCATCTCCGGCATCTCGATGTCCGTTAGCACGACATCGCAAGGGCAGCGCCGGAAGATCTCGTGCGCTTCGCGGCCGTTGGCGGCGACCTCCACCGCGCAACCGGCCGCCGCAAGCTGGCTCCGCATGATCTCCCGGACAACCTCGTTATCCTCCACCACGAGGAACGTCTTCGCCCTCGTGGCCGCTCCCGCCGGAACGCCCCCGAGCATTTCCCGCTCCTCGTCGCAGTCGGCGTACGTGAGGGCGATGTTGCGGAAGGTTTCGCAAATACCCAGGAAGGCCTCAGCCAAGTCGGGATCAAAGTGCGTGCCGCTGCCGGCGCGGATGATCTCGACGGCTTTTTCGTGAGGCATGGGTGGCTTGTAGACGCGCTTGCTGATGAGGGCGTCGTACACGTCTGCAACGGCCATGAGACGACCTGAAAGAGGGATCTGGTCTTTCTTCAGGCCTTGGGGGTAGCCCGAGCCGTCCCATTTCTCGTGGTGGGTGTACGCGATCTCCCGCGCCGTGTGCAGGAACGTGTCCGGTCCGAGCTTTTCCTCGGAGATCCGAAGAGCCTCATTTCCGAATACCGTATGCCGCTTCATCTGTTCGAATTCGGCGTCGTCGAGTTTGCCCGGCTTGAGGAGCACGCTGTCGGGCACCCCCAGCTTCCCCACGTCATGGAGTGGCGCCGAGATCCGGAGCAGTTCGATATAGGCGTCGGTGAGCAAAGGGGCATATTGTGGGTTCCGGCGTAAGCACAGCGAGAGGGCTTTCACGTACGCTTGCGTACGTTTGATGTGCCCGCCGGTCTCCGGGTCGCGGAACTCGGCGAGAGTGCCCAGGCTCTCGATCATCACCGTCTGGGTCCGCTGCAAGTCGCGCGTGCGTTCCTGCACGAGACGCTCAAGGTCGTCCCGGTGGCGTTTGAGCTCAATGTGGTTGCGCACTCGTGCCCGCAGGAGTTCGGCATTGAAGGGCTTGGTGATGTAGTCCACCGCCCCGAGCGCAAGTCCCCATGCCTCATCTTCCGCATCGGAAAGCGCGGTCTGGAGGATCACGGGTATGTCGCGCATGGCCTCGTCCGACATGAGGCGGCGGCATACCTGGTAGCCATCCATGTCGGGCATCGAGACATCCAGCAGGATCAGGTCCGGCTTTGCCTTGCGTGCGATTGCCAGGGCGCTTTCGCCGTCCAGCGCAACACTGAGCTTGTAATCGTGCCGCAAGGCCTGCACCAGCACGTCGACGTTGGCCTTCACGTCATCCACAATTAGAACGCGGCTTTCGGACAGGCTCCTCATGTCTGTTCCTTTTCCGAGAGGGCTTGGAGCCACCGGGCGATGATCTGGCCGGCCTCATCGTATTCGTATTCGTCGATTCGCCCCTGTATCTCTGAGAGCATGCGGGCCATGGCCGGCGGAAGCTCGATCTTGACCAGCGCCGCCAGAGACTCGGAACACCCGGTGACGTCGGCGGCATCCACCGCGGCGGCCAGTTGCCGGAGCGCTGTAGCGATCGCCGGGCAATTGCGCGCGTCGTCGGTGGGACCTGCGGGATACTCCGCCCGTGTAGCCGCGGGCCACAGACGTTCGATCGAGCCACGGACCTTCTGTGCCTGCTCGAGAACGGCATCGAGCAGCCCGACCATGTCGGATCGGCGTTCCTTGGCAGCCAGTTCCAGCGCCTTGGCAGCATGGCGAAGCGCGTCGGCACCGAGGCTGCCGGCGGCCCCGGCGATGGCATGGGCATGGCGGCGCGTCGCATCGGCATCGCCGACGGCGACCGCAGATCGGAGCGTTTCCAACGTCTTGCGCTGTCCATCGACGAAGCGAAGGTACATTGGGCGGAGCGCGACAAAGGGAATCCCCAACCGCCGAATAGTGCCGGCCAGATCGACGCCCTCCAGATCGGGCAGATCCTCGGCCTGGAAGTTTGATTCCGACTCGGCCGGCCCCGGAGCATCCGTCGTACGCCCGGAAATCTCGGATCCCTTGGGCAGCCACTGCCTGAGCGTCTTTACCAGGGCCAGACGGTCGATCGGCTTGGCGAGGAACGCGTTCATGCCGGCTGCCAGGCAGGCCTCCTCATCCGACTTCATTGCGTTGGCGGTCATCGCGATGATGGGCAGATCACGGAACGCCGGATCCTGGCGGATGCGGCGCGTCGCCTCGAGCCCATCCATCTCCGGCATCTGCACATCCATCAGGATGGCCGCGAAATGCCCCGTGCATGCCATTTCCACGGCCTCGCCGCCGTTCTGGGCGATCTCCAACTCGACGCCCAGCCTGTTGAGCAGTTCCTGGGCCACGAACTGGTTGGCCTCGTTGTCCTCGGCCAGCAGCACGCGGACGCCGCCGAAGTGAGCCGTGACGGCGGCCGGAGCGGCGTGGCGAGTTGCGTCCTTCGCATGGCCGGTTGCGTCAAGGATCGCATCGTAAAGCGAGGAGGGGGTGATCGGCTTGGGCAGAAAGGCATTAACACCTAGTTCGCGGCACTGGGCCTCTTCCTCCTTGCCGGCGTAGGCGCTCATCAGGATCAGAGGTAGCTTCTGCGTGGTCTCATTGTTGCGGATTTGAGCGGCGGCGGCCAGGCCGTCCAGGCCGGGCAGGAGCCAGTCGAGGAGTACCAGGTCAAAACTCACGGCGCCAGGGTGTTGACCGGGATCGTGCAGGAGTGCGAGTCCCTGTTCTGCGTCCGGAACGGTGGTGCAGGACATGCCATAACTGCGGAAGAAGGTTTCGAGGAGTTCGCGGCTGGTGGGGTTGTCCTCGACGATGAGTGTGCGCAGCGAACGGATGCCCTCGGGGGCCGTGGTCTGCCAATGCGCTTGTCGGGCTTGAAGCTTCAGCGTCACGTCGAACGAGAATGTGGTCCCGCCCCCGACCTGCGACGAGAGGGTCAAATCGCCGCCCATCATCCGCACGAGCCGCAGGCTGATGGCCAGCCCCAACCCTGTGCCGCCGTATTTGCGTGACGTCGAGCTGTCCGCCTGGGCGAAGGGCGCGAACAGTTTCGCCTGCTGCTCGGGGGAGATACCAATGCCGGTATCGCCCACCGAGAAGTGCAGGTGGGCGGTACCAGCGGCATTACCCCTCGCCGGGGCGGAAGCCATCATCGCGACCTGCAGCGCGATCTCGCCCTTTTCGGTGAACTTAAATGCGTTGCCGATGAGGTTCGTCAGTACCTGCCGGAGCCGCAGGGCGTCGCCCACGAGTGAGTCGGGGACATCAAGCATCACATGCACAATCAGTTCGACGTGCTTGTCCATCACCTTGGCGCGGAAGGTCTCGGTCACCTCTTCCAGCACGGCGCGCAGGCTGAAAGGCGCTGCCTCTAATTCCAGCCGCTCGGCCTCGATCTTCGAGAAATCGAGGATGTCGTTGATCAGGGCCAGCAGGCTTCTGGCCGAGCCATGCACGATGCTGAGGCCTTGCTGCTGTTTGGGGGTCAGTTCTGTTTCCAGCGTCAGGGCGGCCATGTTGATGATGGCGTTCATCGGCGTGCGGATTTCGTGGCTCATGGTTGCCAGGAACGCGCTCTTGGCGCGGGTGGCGTCCTCGGCTTTGGCCATCGCCTGCTCAGCGCTGACCCGGGCCGCCTTCAGGTCCTCCGCCGCCCGCTTGAGTTCCTCCTTCTGCCGCTCGATCCCGGCGATCAACTTGCGGATTCGGCGGAAGGCCCACAGGAGAAACCCCAGCGTGACCAGAGACGCCCCGGCCGTGACGAGCATGCGATGCCAGGTGGCGGCATCGCACCGCTGGCGCAGGTCGATCAACTCCGCGCTCTTCTGGTCTTCCATCCGCTTGATCTGGCTGCGCAGGTCATCCATGATCTGCTTACCCACATCGGATTGCACCAAGGCCCGCGCCGCCTCCAGGCCCTGCTGGCGCCGCGTTTCAATGGTCTGGTTCAGTTTATCGAGCTTTTCCCGCGTCAGGCGGGCGGCCGCCGTGGCCCCACCCGATGCGACCGCCCCCGTCCTGGCCCAGTCCTTGAGTTCGTCCAACTGCGCGCCGATGTGCTGGACGGCGGCGTCATAAGGTTGCAGGTACTTCTCCTCACCGGTCAGCACGAAGCCCCGCTGGCCGGTCTCCGCATCCTTCATCGTGGAGAGCAGGTCCTCCAGCCCGGCGATGACCTCCTGACTCCGCAGGGCCGCCTGGTTGGCCCCGGCAACCTTCAAGTCCATCCAATAGACCAGGAGGGTGCTGGCGAGGGTCAGCAGCGCGATGGCAACGAAGATCAACATCATCCGGCTGGCGGGTTGGCCGAAACGGCGAACGATGCGGGCGCGAAGGGACGAAGCGGGCATCAGAGAATCCCCTTTCGAGACTCCACTGGATGGTAAACCTCGGGTATACGCGGCGCGGGGGCATCCTGGTGCAAGCGGGTCCCAGAAAACGGGCCTGGAATCCAATGGCCATCCGCATCGGCCGACGGCCGCGATCTGCCAGACCGGCTTGCCCCGTGATTACTCATCACCTTTTCCACCATCCCACGGGGGAACGATTCTGAGTGTGGTCGGTGGCGGCACCGGCGCCGTGGAGTAGTAGGGCGGTCGGTTGCCTGGGGTTGAGCGGGGGGTTCAAAATGTCGAGAGCTGCTCATTGCTGTACTTACAACGCTCTTCTCTCAGGATTTACAGGCCATGCTGCGCTGATTCTACGTTGCTCTGAATCTCCTTGTTGAAGCCGGTGCCGCGCGCCGGGACGCCCGCATCCGCTTCCTCAAAGCCCAGGTCGAAATCCTCCGCCGTAAGCTGGGCGGCAACCCGGTCATCCGGAGCCCGGACGACCGCGCCCGGCTGCTGGCGATCGGCCAGGAACTCAACCACAACGTCGCGGACGTGATCGGCATCGTCACGCCACACGTATTGTCGCTGGGTTGAGGAGTTGCGTACAGTACGAAGCCCGAAGCGTGTCCGGGGGGCCGAAGATCGCACGGAACCTGCGAGAACTCGTCGTCCGCTTCGCGAAAGAGAACGCCGGCTGGGGGTATCGCCGCATCATCGGCGAATTGCGCAAGCTGCGTCTCCGCATCGGCCGTTCGTTGGTTCGCAGGATCCTGAAGGACGAGGGCCTTACGCCGTCGCCGACCCGCCGCGGGCGCGCCGAAGAAACGGTCGGGCGGAAGTTCATCCGGCTCCACGTGAACACGCTCGTCGCCGGCGACCTCTTCACCAAGCACGTGATCACGCCGTTGGGCGTGCGGCTCGCCTACGGGAATCCCAAGAAGACGGGCATCGCGGACTGGAAACGGAACGTTGTCCGACGAGCCGCGGTCGTATATGGTCAGACCCTGGCAACAAGGTACGGGCCAACTCGGAGGAAGTCCGAATGAGGCAGACGTTGATCGTGATCGGGTGGGCGTGCGGACTGGCCGCGAACTCCATCGCCCAGGTGTCCTCGGCCGGCGCGGAGGCGTATTGGCCCCAGTGGCGCGGCCCGGTGGCCACGGGCGTCGCACCGCACGGCGATCCGCCGACGGAATGGAGCGAGACCAAGAACGTCCGCTGGAAGGTCGCGATTCCGGGCCGCGGGCACGCCACGCCGATCGTGTGGGGCGAGCGCGTGTACATTCAGACGGCGGTCCCAACGGACCGCCTCGCCGAGTCGCAGCCGACAGAACCGGCGCCGGCCAGTTCGCCCGCCGCCTCGGGGCCCGCGGCCACGGAGCCGGCTCGCATCCACAAGTACATGCTCCTCGCGCTGGATCGCCGGACCGGCAAGACAGTCTGGGAGCAAACGCTGTGCGAGGCGGCCCCGAGCGAGGCCAGCCGGGCCGAGGCCAGCCAGGCCTCGAACTCGCCCGTCACGGACGGCGAGTGCATCATCGCCTACTTCGGCTCTCGCGGCGTCTATTGCCTGGACATGGACGGGAAGCTGGTCTGGAAAAAGGACCTGGGCCAGATGAAGACCCGCCGGGGCTTCGGCGAAGGGAGCTCCCCGGCGCTCTACCGCGACGCGGTCATCATCACCTGGGACAACGAGGGCCCGTCCTTCATCGTCGCGCTGGACAAGAAGACCGGCGCGGAACGCTGGCGCATGGCCCGGGAAGAGCCCACCTCTTGGGCCACGCCGCTCGTCGTCACGACGGATGGGAAAGCTCAAGTGATCACGAGCGCGACCAAGCGGATTCGCAGCTACGACTTCCAGACCGGCAAACTGCTGTGGGAGTGCACCGGCCTGACCGAAAACGCCATTCCGACGCCGGTGAGCGCCAACGGCCTGGTCTACTGCACGAGCGGCTTTCGGGGCAGCGCGCTGCTGGCGATTCGCTACGCCGACGCGCAGGGCGACATCACCGGCACGCCGGCGATCGCCTGGACGTATGACGGGAAGGGCACGCCCTATGTCCCGTCGCCGTTGCTGCTGGGTCACGAGCTCTACTTCCTGCAGGAAAACCGCGCTGTGTTGTCCTGCCTGGACGCGAAGAGTGGCCGGGCGCACTACGCGCTGGAGCGGCTGGAAGGGTTGGGGGACGTTTTTTCTTCGCCCGTAGGCGCGAGCGGGCGCGTGTACGTCGTGGCCCGCGACGGGAAGATGGCGGTAGTCCAGGCCGGCGCCGAGTTTAAGATCCTGGCAACGAACTCGCTCGACGACAGCTTCTCGGCGTCGCCGGCGATCGTGGGTAGGGAAATCTACCTGCGCGGGTACGAGCACCTGTACTGCATCGCGGCGGACTAGTGCGGGCGGTGCGCCACACGAGCGGTGAGCGGGTTCCCGCGAGCCGATAGCAGCGCAGCGGGCACGGAGGACCGGCTTCAACGACAGCGGCCCGACCGCCCCGAGTGTGGTGCAGGGCAATCGCGGGGACCAGCCCCCGCACCGGACCCGTGTGCCGCAGCACGTGCCCACCACACGTCCCGCGTGCGCGCAGCGCTCTCGCTCACTCCGCCCTTACCACCCGCAATCCCCGCCGTTCCGCCTCGACCCGCAGGTTGGCCACGGCGGGATTGTCCATCGGCACAGCGCCGTCCGGCGTATCGAACTCGACCGCTTCCAGGTGTGCCTCCGGAAGCCAGGCGGCATAGTGCCGGCGGACGATCATGGGGCTGTTACCCATGAGCTTGGCGATCGTGCGTTCGTCGCGTCCAGCCATCGCCAACTGCGTGCCGAAGGTGTGTCGATACTCGGCGCAGCTCCAGCCGAAACCGAGTTGCTAACGCCGCTTCAGGGCCACTGTCACCGGTGCATACGCGACCTGGCCACTCAGCAATTTTCTAAACCAGCGCCCTCTGCACGCCTGGCGTGGCCCCGCCCACTTCCTGATGACGCTCGGGCCAAAGACGTACCAGACGACCGCTCTTGGCCGCGCGTTCGGCATCGTAATTACCTGATCAACCTGACCGCCGCCGCGCCCCGCCGCCCGCGCGACCATTCCGCTCCGCGTGGTGAGAAATGCGGGTTATACGCATCCTGTTTATTTCTTGCGCTCGATCCAGCGGGTTCTGCAGAGCGACCGGATTCGCTCGGGGGTGAGGGCATTCCAGGCGGCGGAAGCTTCGGCCAGCAGGTTGTCGTAATCGG
>Ga0182017_10001286_pt1 | contig 19492 bp, 15 predicted proteins | sample 712E3DmetaG_FD_120492 | JGI IMG/M metagenome (GOLD analysis project Ga0182017, IMG submission 120492) | Permafrost microbial communities from Stordalen Mire, Sweden - 712E3D metaG | ecosystem: Environmental > Terrestrial > Soil > Wetlands > Permafrost | place: Sweden: Stordalen | collected... | reverse complement strand
TCTCCATCGCGCGCCGACTGCAGGATCCCCTGGCCGAGCTGGTGAAGATCGATCCCAAGAGCATCGGCGTGGGCCAGTACCAGCACGATGTCTCGGCCACCGCGCTGAAGAAGAGCCTGGATGTGGTGGTGGATTCTTGCGTGAACCAGGTGGGCGTGAACCTGAACACGGCCTCGTATCATTTGCTCGGCCATGTGTCGGGTATCGGCCCGGCCCTGGCCAAAGCCATGGTCGAGCACCGGGGCAGAAAGGGCTTGTTCCGCTCGCGCGCCGCTTTGCTGGAGGTGCCGCGTTTTTCCGCAAAGGTGTTCGAGCAGGCTGCCGGCTTTCTACGCATCCCCGAAGCCGAGCACCCGCTCGACAACACCGGCGTGCACCCCGAGCGCTATCCGGTGCTGGAAAAACTTGCGGCGCAGCTGCATGTCGCAGTGGCTGGGCTGCTGGGTCCCGGGGTCAGACTGGTCAAGCAAGCGCGCGAGCTGGAAAAGCAGCTGGGCGCCTTCACCTTCGCCGACATTATTGCCGAGCTGGAAAAGCCCGGCCGCGATCCGCGCGAAAGTTTTGCGCCGTTTTCTTACCGCCAGGACATTCACACACTCGACGATCTGCAACCCGGCATGCTCTGCCCCGGCATCGTCACCAACGTCACCAACTTCGGCGCCTTCGTCGACATCGGGGTGCACCAGGACGGATTGGTGCACATCTCCCAGCTTGCCGACCGCTTCGTCAAAGACCCGCGCGAGGTGGTGAGCGCCGGCGATCGGGTCAGCGTGCGCGTGATCGAAGTCAAGCTGGACAAGCAACAGATCGCGCTCTCCATGAAGTCAGGCGCGGAGGTGGCGCGTGGGCACGACGAAAAGAGCGGCGCCCCACACGACGACCATAGCGGCGGCAGCCGTCCACAAGGCCCGCGCGCCTCTGTGCCCGCGTCCCAGCCCAAGAAGCCTTTCAACAACCCCTTCGCCGGTCTGGAGAAACTGCGCGGGAAGTAGGCTCCGAAGCTAGCTTTTTCACCACAGAGGGCATAGAGAACACAGAGATCGTATAGGAAGAAGTGGTCCGGACCGACTGGGGCCAACCCTTTCCTCTCCCATCCGCCTCTGCGACCTCTGTGCCCTCTGTGGTGAAAAAGCTAACTCGTCCATCGTCTGATCTCGTGATGATTCTGGCTGCCATTGAGGTATTCTTCATGCGGGTTGCTTGATGATGAACCGGTGCTTCCCAGTCTTTGCTCCTTTGTTTTTGGCGATAGCGGCGGTTGCCGCTCCGGGAGGTCGTGCCATGCAACTTACTTCGCCCGACTTTTCGCCCAACGGACAGATCCCCACAGCCCACACCTGTGAAGGGGCAGACCGCGCGCCGGGCCTGGCGTGGACCGACGTGCCCGCGGCCAGCAAGAGTTTCGTGCTGATCGTCGACGATCCAGACGCACCGGATCCGGCGGCACCCAGGATGACTTGGGTGCACTGGGTGGCCTACAACCTGCCCGGCGCAACCCGCGCCCTGGCGCCCGGGGGAATCCTCCCGGCGGGCGCACTGGAAGGTCTCAACGACTGGAAGCGCGTTGGTTGGCGCGGCCCTTGTCCGCCCATCGGCCGCCACCGCTATTTTTTCAAGTTGCACGCACTCGACATCACGCTGCCAGACCTGAAGCGGCCGTCCAAGGCGCAGGTTGAGAAAGCCATGCAAGGGCATGTGCTGGCGCGGGCCGAGTTGGTTGGCACCTACCAGAAGCAGAAATGATCGCGGCGCGCCTTCCAGTCGGCCTGGCTGGCTGACCCCGCGTCGTTGTCTCTCGCTCCATGCCCGAGGGAATAGGGATTCAAATCGCTATGCCCGAGGTGCGTAGTGCCAACAGGTTGGGCAAATTGGGGAAAGCGCTCGGGACCCGCCGCAAGCTTGCGATCGTCTTGGGCGGCATTGCCCTTGGCCAGGCTATCTTGTACGGACCATCGCTGATCGCGCACGAGCGGCTGAAAAGACTGGCATCAGAGGATTTCGATCCGGGCAGGGCAGCCTGACGGCCGGTGCGCCGCGTGAGAATCCCCTGGATAGACAGTTCATCGCTTCCGGGCTAGGAAAAACGCTGAGCCGTGCCAAAGGGGCAAGGGCACTACCTTCTACAGGTTTGACTTCATGAGCCCCCTTTCAGGGAGGAACACATGCAACGAGAGCACAAAACCCAACGTCGAGTAGCCGGGATTCTCACATCATTCCTCTGCGCAATAGGCGTAGGAATGCTGTTCCCTGCGTGCGATTCTTCTACCGGAACCACCCAACGCGGAACTGGCGGCGCCCAAACCACCGGCGGCGCACAAACTACCGGCGGTGCCCAAACTAACGGCGGCGCCCAAACTAACGGCGGCGCCCAAACTAGCGGCGGCGCCCAAACCACTGGCGGCGCCCAAACCGCCGGCGGTGCCCAAACCACCGGCGGCGCCCAAACCACTGGCGGCGCCCAACCCACCGGCGGGGTTCAAACCACTGGCGGCGTCACCAGGACGGGCGGCGCCCAAACCACTGGCGGCGCCCAAACCACCGGCGGCGCCCAACCCACCGGCGGCGTGAAGACCACCGGCGGCGTCATCACCGACGGCGGCGCATCGAGCGCAGGTGGCGTCACGGGTGCGGGTGGAGCAACCAAGCCGATAGTCACCGGGGGAGGCAGCGGCCACTACCAGATGGAGAACTTGGATCGCGGCGTGGTGGCCGTGAAGGTCTCAGGCGGCGTCTATGTCGGCTGGCGCATGTTTGGCTACGAATACGACACCACGGCCAGCAACGTTTCGTACAACCTCTACCGGGACGGTACCAAGGTGGCGAACGTGACCGATAGCACCAACTACCAGGACGCGTCCGGTACCAGCAGCTCGAAGTATACGGTGAGCGCTGTGATCAAGGGGACTGAGGGGGCGCAGTCTCCTGCGGCCACAGTCTGGGCGCAGCAATACCTGAGCATTCCGATCAAACCCCCGTCCGGCTCGTACAGTGCGAATGATGCGAGCACCGGCGATCTCGATGGCGACGGCAAACTCGACATCATCCTCAAGTGGGATCCGTCGAATTCGAAGGACTCTGGGGCGAGCGGCACGACAGACCCTTGCATTATCGATGGGTATACGATGGCCGGAACGCGACTGTGGAGCATCAATGTGGGTTCAAACATCCGCGCCGGGGCGCACGATACGCAATTCTCCGTGTACGACTTCGACGGTGACGGCAAGGCCGAGGTGTCGTTCAAGACCGCGCCTGGCACCAAGGATGGCAAGGGCAACTTCCTGGCAAAAGGCCCGGCAGCCGGCGCCGACAACAGCAAGGATTACCGCAGCTCTGGTGGAATGATGTTGGAGGGACCGGAGTGGCTAACCGTGTTCAGTGGCGTTGACGGCTCGGAACTGGATACCGTGGACTATCCGGTGCCCTACGGGACGGTTGCCAATGCTCAAGCGACCTGGGGAGACGCGGCCGGCAACCGGTCGCACCGCTACAACGGCGGGTTTGCCTTTGTGAAGGATGGCGGCGTTGCCACTGGCCAGCCGAGCATCATCCAGCAGCGCGGGTACTACACGCGTCTGACGGTCTCTGCCATGACCTTCCGAGGCGGGGTGTTGGCGAAGAACTGGGTCTACGACAGTGGGTCCACCAACGGCAATGAAGCCTATGGCCAAGGCTGCCACTCCTGCATGACGGCGGACGTGGATGGCGACGGTGCGCAGGAGATAATCCCCGGATCGTCAACCATCAACAGCGACGGAACCTTCAGGTGTGCAACAGGAATCGGCCATGGCGATGCCTTGCACGTGAGCGAGCTGGTGGTTGGCAAAGGGATTTCGGTCTTCCTGCCTCACGAGATGGCCGGGGGTCAGGATTGCCATGACGCCTCGACGTGCAAGTTGTACTTCAACATGACAGGAGGTAGTGACAACGGGCGTGGCGTCGCCGATTATGTCAACCCCCTCGACGTCGATGCCGCGGTGTGTTCCAGTACCCATGGCAGGAAGAATTGCGGAACTGGTGTCGACGTTGCTTCCAATGCCGGGACCGACTTCCTCATCTACTGGGACGCTGACGAACTACGCGAGATTGAAAACGGCACTTCCATCACCAAGGATGGCGGCGGAACTTTGTTGAACGCGAGCGGCTGCGCGTCGAACAACAGTACCAAGCAAACCCCGACCTTGACCGCCGACCTGCTGGGTGACTGGCGCGAGGAACTGGTGCTGCGCGAGTCGGGCAACACGGCCTTGCGGCTGTTCACGACGACAATTGTGACCAAGCGCCGCATCTACACGCTCATGCACGATCCGACCTATCGGGCGCAGGTATCGTTTGAGCAGGCGAGCTACAATCAGCCGCCCCACGTGGGATTCCATATCGGCCCGGGCATGGTTGACCCGCCCAAGCCCGATATCCACGTGCAGTAGATTCGTCTCGAGTTCCCCCGGGGTATGGGGACGTCCGCAAACTGGCAAACGACCTCGGTTTTTCTGCCCAAGCGGACGACCGGTCCCGTGCATGACCGCAAGGTTGCGTCGCCCCGATCGCAGGCCAAGCACCCCGTCATGAGCGCCAAGCCGCCCGCGATTGGCGAAACTTCCGTACCAAACCTACTCGCCGGACGAGTGCGCCATTCGGACCGCCGCATAGGCCGGTTGGCCGGGGCAATCCGGTGGGTTGAGCTTGCGCAACTCTAGGCGCAGGGGAACCCCGGCAAAACGCGCAGCGAGTGCGTCGATCATGTGGCGAGCCAGGGCTTCGAGGAGGTGGTGGGTCTCGCCGGTCCCGATCTCCACGATGATCTCGGCCACTTGTCGGTAGTCGATGGTGTCGACCAAACGATCGGTGGACTGGGCGGTCTCCAGCGGCGCATCGATCTCGACGTCCACTTCGAACCGGCGCAAAGAACGGCGCTCCGCAGGGGTCGCGCCGTGGCGCCCCTCGAAGCTGAGGTGAGACAACACAAGGGTGGGCATTCGCTATGCCACGCCCTTGCCCGCTGCAGCTCCCTGGTTCAAGGCGCCTCGACCTCGGCTTCCTTGCGCATCTTACGTCTGATGATTTGGCGCTTGACCGGGCCCACCATGTCAATCAGCAAGCGGCCCGCAAGATGGTCGTGCTCATGCTGCATGGCCCGCGCGAACAGGCCGCTACCCTCGACCGTGAAGGGCTTGCCCTCGACGTCGAGCGCCTTGAACTCGGCGGTCATGGCTCGCTTCACCGGCACGAATATCCCCGGAAACGAAAGACACCCCTCGTCGCCGGTCTGCTCCTCGTCGGACAAGCGGACGATCTGGGGGTTGATGAAAACCACCGGCGGATCAGTAGCCGGCCGGGCCGCCACCTCAGGGTCCACCAGGAAAAGCCGAAGCGGAACGCCGACTTGGATGGCTGACAGTCCGGCGCCCTCGGCCAGGTACATGGTGTCGGTCATATCTGCCACCAAACGCTTCAGATCGTCATCAAAACTGGTGACGTCACGCGACGTCTCGCGCAGGCGCTGGTCGGGAAAACGCAGGATGGGAAGAATGGACATCTCAATAGAAAGGATGACATCCGACGACGGTCCAAGCAAGACGCGGCAGCGCGGCACGGCCATTCAACTGGCTGGCCTCCCTCGAAACTGCGCCCGTGCGTTGACAACCCGGGGTGCCGTCCGTAGCTTAACCTCCCCGTCCGCTTCACTTCCATGAAGCTCGTCCGATATGCCGAAGCCGATCTGCCGACGGTCCACGGACCGTTTCGCCTCTTCGTGTACCATGAGTCCGGCGACAAGAACGGGGCCATCCCATGCCAGGAGCACATGGCCATCGTGCGCGGACCCATAGAGGGCAAGGGCCACGTGCTAACCCGCGTGCATTCCGAGTGCTGGACATCGGAGGTCATGGGGTCGCTCAAGTGCGACTGCCGCGAGCAGTTCCACGTGGCGCTGGAGAAGATTGCGGCCGAGGGCGCGGGCGTGCTGGTCTATCTCCGGCAGGAGGGCCGCGGCATCGGGCTGGGCAACAAGATCCGCGCCTATGCCCTGCAGTCCGGCGGCGCCGACACGGTAGAAGCCAACCTGGCGCTGGGTTTCGAGGCCGACGAACGCTCCTACGACATCGCAGGCGCAATTTTGCGCGATTTGGGCGTGCTCTCGGTACGGCTGATGACCAACAACCCGCTCAAGGTCAAGGGGCTGGAAGACGCGGGCGTGACCGTGGTGGATCGCGTCTCACACTGGGTGGGCGAAAACCAGCACAATGCAGGCTACCTGGCGGTCAAGCGCCACAAGATGGGCCACCATCCCGATGCGCGTGGACCTGGTGCGACCGACCCCTTGCTGGTTCTTCGCGCCGTGCCCAAGACTGGCAAGGGCTAGTGGCCGCAGAGGAGATCGTCATTCCCACCGTCGAAGAAGTTCACGCAGCTCTGGAGCGGGTCAAGGATCCGGCGCTGGGTCGGACTCTCGAGGCGGCAAACATGCTGCGTGAGGTGGGCGTTGACGGCGGCAAGGTTCGCATCAACCTCCAGTTGACTACCCCTGCCTGTCCCTCGCGCGACGCGATTGCGGCGTCTATCCGCGAGGCGGTGGGGCGACTTCACGGCGTGGCCGGCGTGGAAGTGGTCTTCTCGGCCGAGGTGGCACGGCGAGCCGGCCCGCAGCGAGAGAGGCTGCCGGGCGTCCGCAACATCGTGGCGATCGCGGCGGGCAAGGGCGGCGTGGGCAAGTCCACGGTGGCCACCAACCTGGCTGCGGCCCTGCAGCAGCAAGGGGCGCGGGTGGGCCTGCTCGACGCCGACGTGTTCGGGCCTTCCATCCCGCAGATGATGGGCAATCCCGAGGTGCCACCGGATTTGGGCGAGGGCCAGAAGATCAAGCCCGCGGTCCACCATGGCATCCAGGTGGTGTCAGTTGGCTTCTTCATCGAGCGAGGCACTGCCATCATCTGGCGCGGGCCCATGGTGCACAAGCTGCTGCAGCAGTTTCTCGACGATGTCGAGTGGGGCGAGCTGGACTATCTGGTGGTCGATCTGCCGCCCGGCACCGGCGACACGCAGCTTTCCCTGGCGCAGCTAATTCCCGTGACCGGCGCGGTTATGGTCACCACGCCGCAGGAGGTTTCCGTCCTCGACGTCGAGAAGGCCATGGCCATGTGGAAGAAGGTGCAGGTCCCGGTACTGGGCGTGGTCGAGAACATGAGCTACTACCTTTGTCCGTCCTGCGGGCACCGCGACGAGATCTTCTCACGCGGCGGGGGCCGCAAGCTGGCCGAACGCGAAGGCGTGCGCTTCCTGGGCGAGGTGCCGCTTCTGCCCGGGGTACGCGGCGGGGGTGATGCGGGCAAGCCCGTGGTGCTGGCCGAGCCGACCTCGCCGGTTGCCCAGCTATTCGTCAGCATCGCCCAGCAGGTGGCCTGTGCGCTGTCGGTGCTCAACCTGCCCGACCCGGGCACTGGCAAGCGCAGCAGCCGGCTCAGCGTTCTTAGGTGACAGCCAGCCTGGCTGGCCGTGATACTGGACCCAACCAGGGTGAAAGGGCATTCTTGCGGGGGTGAACGGCCCGGTGAATCTGCACAGCGTCTCTCGCCGCGCGATCCGCGCGGTTTCCGGATGGCGCCCGGGCGTGTACCTGTTCATCGCTGTGAGCAGTCTCTACTTCGCGTCCATGAGTCGCGAGGTGCCTTGGGGCGACGCGCGGCCGATCTACGAGGTGGCCGAGTCCATGGTGAACCTGCAGGGAGTCGCGGTGCCCATCCGCTGGCCCTCGGATGCGCCGCCGGGCCGCGGTGGCAAGTTCTACGCGGCCCCGCCCTTCATCCCATCTCTGGTGCACCTGCCCGGCGCGGCCTTGCGTGGTGCTCTCTGGCACCTCCACCCGGGCCCGGAACTGGAACACTTGTCAGCGGTTTTCGCCTGCCATTTGGCCGGCACCCTGCTGGGCGGGCTGGTGGCATGGTTGTTCTTCCGCCTCTGCCTGCGCCACGGCGCCTCGCCGCCCCTGGCTGGTGCTGCAGCGATTCTGCTCGCGACGACAAGTATAGTCTGGGTCTACGCTCGCTCGCCCTTCAGTGAGATCACCCAGATCGCTGGTTTCACCGGCTTTTTCTTCGAGCTTACCAAGCTTCGCGAACGGCCCGATCGGCGCACCGCCCTGCTCACAGGTCTGTGGGCCGGCCTCCTGCTCAATACGAAGTACATCTACGCCCTGTCGTTTCCCGGCGCTTTTCTCCTGGTCGCGCTGGCGCATCGGAAGACCCTGCGTTCGTTGGCCGCGCCACTTCTCAGCGCTGCCTTGGGGTTCCTGCCGGGATTGCTCGTGGCCTTGCTCTACAACTACCTTCGCTTCGGCTCGATCATGAAGACCGGCTACCTCAAGGTGGGCGATGTGATGGTGGAGAACGTTTTCGTCAGTCTGTGGGGCTTCCTGTTTTCGCCGGGCAAGAGCATCTTCCTGTACACGCCACCCCTGGTCCTCGCCCTGCTCGGCTTTCCTGGTTTCTGGCGCAGCCATCGCTGGACAGTGCTGGCCATGATTGCCACCATCGTGCCGGTCATCCTGTTCTACTGCTGCTATCCCGCCTGGCCGGGCGACTGGGCTTGGGGACCGCGCTACGCGGTCTTCGCGGTTCCCGTGCTGTTGCTTCCTGCCATCAGTTTCCTTTCCGCCGCACGCCGGCCCGGGCGCTCCCTGGCAGTAGCGTTGCTGGCGGCCGGCCTCTGCGTGCAACTTCTGGGCAACGCCTTCTATTGGGACCACTTCATTCGCATCGGCCTCGACGCACGCACCAAGTGGCTCGGTCAGCCCAATCGCAGCGCATCCGTGACTGCGGACAAGGGTGGCTACTGCGAAGGCTGTTTCGAGGACACCTATCCCACGGTCTGGCTGGGCCCATTCCAGCCCATCCTCGGTCACCTCTGGCTGATACGGCATGTGCCCTTTGGCCACGACTGGAAACGTGCTTCGCAGGATGCGCCCTGGCGTCGCCACACCCGCCTCAACCTCGACGCCAGGGCCACCTACGAGCGGGCACGCATGGACCATTGGCTCTACGAGACGAGCAAGTATCGGATCGAGGGGTGGATCATGCTCTTGCTTCTCTTGGGTGCAGGAACCGGCGCTGGGATTCTTTTCGTCCGGCGTACGCGAGAGAATGGTCAGCTCAGCTCGCAGTGAAGACCGTCAAGCCCAGCCGTTCCGCCAGCGCCCGTGGGGTCACGCCTGCGAGGTTCGCCAGATCGTCTCGGGCGCGGTTTTCTTGCAGCAGACGGACCAGGCCGAGACGGCCGCCCGCCGAAAAAACCGCGCGCCACAGGACCGAGCAGCCCTCGTCATCACGCGCGTTCGGGTCGGCTCCTTTGGCCAGCAGGATGCGCGCGATCTCAGGCAGGTATTCCTGGGCGGCAAAGTGCAGCGGGGTCCAGCCATGCTCGTCCGCCGCGTTCACCTCTGCCTTGGCCTCCAAGAGAAGCCCCACCAGAGCAACGCTGTTGCCCAGCACCGCCTGGTGCAACGGCGCGCGGCCCTCCTCGTCGCGCACATTCGGGTCCGCGCCCTCGGCCAACAACTCGCGCACGCGCAGCAGATCGCATACGAAGGCCGCCTCGACCATCTGTTGGTTCGTCGCAAGCTTCGCGGATGCCATGCTGGGTAGCCGAGACTAGATTTTTTGCAGAAACTTCGCCATCACCGTCTTCACGCCAACGCTGGCGAAGCGGACCGTCACTTTGAAATCATCGCCCACCGACTGCCAGGCGCGCACCTCGCCCACCCCGAACTTCGCGTGTCGCAACTTGCCTCCCACGCGCAGGCCCAGCTCGCTTTCTTCTCCGCGCGCCATGCCCGGGTCGTAGTGCCGGGTGATCTCGCCCGGCTTGATCACCGGCGCGGCACGCCCGCGCACCTCCCTGGGCGACTCGTCCCGACTCCAGCGACCCTGCCAGGGGCCGGCCCCGTCGGTTTTCTCGTTGTGGTACGCGGGCTGTGGCGCGATCACCTGGTCAATCACCTCGGCCGGTAGATCGCGCAAGAAGCGGCTGGGCACGCCCCCGAGTCCCTGGCCCGACAACCGGCGCCAGCGTACGCGGCAAAGATGCAGACGCTTCATAGCACGGGTGACCGCCACGTAGCAGAGACGGCGCTCTTCCTCGACGGCCGAATCATTATCGATGCTGCGCTGATGAGGGAAAACCCCCTCCTCCAGGCCGACCACCAGCACCTCGGGGAACTCCAAACCCTTGGCCGTGTGCACAGTCATCAGCGCGACCGCGCCCTTCTCCGGATCATAGCTGTCTACGTCGGAAGCCAGAGTGATGCGTTCCAGGAAGTCAGCCAGGGTGGGCTCCTCGGCCTCGCGCTCGTACTCGCGCATTTGCGCCACCAGCTCCATCAAGTTCTCCAGGCGGCCCTCGGCCTCGACCGTGTTCTCAGCCGCGAGCTGGTCGCGATAGCCTGAGTCTTCCAGAACCTTTTCCGCCAGGTCCGCTGGCGGCAGTGAATCCCTTGCCGCGCGCAAGGATTGCAGAAGCTCGCAGAAGGCTGCCACCTTGTGGCGCGGACCTTGGCCCAAGACATCGGGCTCGCGCACGGCAATTTCTAGGGCCGCGTGCAGTCCGACTCCCCGGTCGCGGGCTAGTGCCGATAGGCGATCCACGGTGCTGTTGCCAATCCCGCGCGCCGGCACATTGATGATGCGGGCCAGGCCCACGGCGTCGTCCGGGTTCTGCAAGACGCGCAGGTAGGCAACCAGATCCTTGATTTCCGCCCGGTCATAGAAGCGCGTGCCGCCCACCACCAGGTAGGGCAAGTTATGCGTGCGCAAGGCTTCTTCCAATACGCGCGACTGCGCGTTGGTTCGGTAGAAGACGGCAAAATCCCGCGGCGCTGCTCCTCGGGCCAGCCCGGCTTCCACGGTGGAGGCAACATATTCGGCTTCCTCACGTTCCGTGTCGCCCTCGAAGACCACGACTGGATCCCCGGCGGCGGTCTTGGTGAAGAGCCGCTTCGGCCGGCGCTCGGTGTTGGGCGCAATCACCGCATTCGCCGCGCGCAGGATGTTTCCGGTCGAACGGTAGTTCTGCTCCAGCTTGATGACGCCGGCCCCGGGATGGTCGCGCTCGAAGTCGAGGATGTTGCGGATATCGGCCCCCCGCCAGCCGTAGATGGACTGATCCTCGTCGCCCACCACCGTGATGCTGCGTGTGCGGCGCGAGAGGAAACGCACCAGGCGGTACTGCACGCTGTTGGTGTCTTGGAATTCGTCGACCAGAACGTGATCGAACCGCTCGGCCAGCGCGGCCGCCACCGAGCTGTCGGGGCTGCCCAGACGCAAGGCCCAGAGCAGGAGACCACCGAAGTCCACTGCATTGGCGGCGGCCAGGCGCTCCTCGTAGGTGCGGTAGGCATTAGCGACGACCTTGTCGAGCGGGCCCGAGGCCACAAAGTCGGCCGCGCTGATTCCCTGGTTCTGCGCGCGATCGATGATGGCCACCACCTGCCGCACCGGGAAGGTCTTCTCCGAGATGTTCAGGTCGTGCAGCACACGCGCCATCAGGCGACGCTGATCATCCGCGTCGTAGATCACGAAATCCTTGCGAATGCCCACCGCCGTCCCGTACAAGCGCAGAAGCCGCGCTGACAGCCCGTGAAAGGTGCCCAGCCACATACCCGGCAGGTCGCCGCCTTGCTGGCCGAGCAAACGGGCCACGCGTTCCTTCATCTCGCGCGCCGCCTTGTTGGTGAAGGTCACCGCCAGCACGCGGCGCGGGTCCGCTCCCTCGGCCAGAAAGCGGGCCAGCCGACAGGTAATCACGCGGGTCTTGCCCGAACCCGCGCCGGCAATCACCAGCAGCGGCTCCGACGGATAGGTCACCGCCTCGACCTGACGTGGGTTCAGTTCGCGGGTGAGGGCTTCCCCCAAGCGCGGTGATGGCGCGTGCGGTGGATCGAGCATCTCGTGGGCTTCCACCACATGGTTATACAGAACATCGTGGGAGAGAGCACAGGGCAACCTTGCACTCACCGAACCGGTCGACGGCCCAAAACCTCGATGCGGACCTGGGCCGCTCCTGCCCGCAGCATGTTCAGCCGGCGCGCCGCCGCCTCGGACAGGTCCAGTTGCCGTCCGTGCGCGCAGCCACAGCGATCGTTGACCCGCACCTCCACGGAAGGGCCGTCGGGCAGGCGGGTGACCCGCAGAATGGTTCCCATCGGCATGGTCGAGTGCGCCGCCGTAAGCAGCGCGGGGTCATAGGGCTCGCCCGAGGCCGTCTTGCGACCGACAAGGGCACGGCTGTAGTGGCTGGCCCGAATCTCGACGCTCTCGCCCGGCGAGGGCACCAGCGTCGTCGCGCAGGCACCCACCAGCACCAGGGCCAGCAAGGCCGGATGGTGCGTGGGTGGGAAGACTACCAGTGGATTGCACATGTCGGGTTGGCAGTCTGGCCCGGATGGGCGGCCTGGGGAAGCAATGGATTCCACCTCCATCCTCCGTCACCGGGCGTTGCTGGCGGGTCGCGCGCTGGCGGCGCGATGTGGCCGCGCTCGCGGGCTACGGCTGTGAGTTGTGCTAGCTTGTCTAGCACCTTGGTCACTGCCGAAGCACTCGCTGCTGTGGTTGCTCTGCTGGAGGGGAGATTTCCCCTCTCGGCACTCTGGCTATTTGGCTCGCAGGCCCGGGGCGAGGCGCGGGGCGATTCGGACGTAGATTTGGCCGCCCTGTTTTCCAGGCCGGTGCCCAGCGAGGCGGTGCTTGCCGCTCGCCTCGACCTCTTCAGCCTGCTGGGACGGGAGGTAGACCTGGTCGACCTCCGGCGGGCCTCGCCCATTCTGGGGCGCCAGATCCTACGCGACGGACGCCTGTTGTTGGATCGGGATCCGGTGGACTGGCATGTGTTCGCCATGCTGCTGCCCTCGCGCTGCGTCGACTTGAAAATCTCCCGCGCGGCGGCGGAGCGCACCCTGGTCGAGGTGGTTCATGACCGACGCTGATGTGGTGCTGGCCAAGTAGCCCCAATCCCAGCCCACCCTGGGCGGGCGCCGTTCGCGCCCTTGGCCCTTCACTTGCCCGGCTGCCCGGCCGCGTTCCCGGTCTTCTGCACCACGGTGGCTGCCCCGCGGTCGAGGACGACCACGGTCTGCACCGACTGGATCTCATTGGTCTCGCGCGCGAACACCTGGACCAAGTTGCTGCCCGGCCAAAGCGGCACATCGGCCTCGAAGGCTAGACGGGTCTTGTCTCCCTTGTTGGGCTGGTAGAAGACCTTCTTGGGTGGCAGCTTGGAGTCGCGGTTCCACACCCGGATGTAGACGTCTTTGACCTCGGTGTCGTCGGTGGCTGTAGCCTTGATATGTACCGTGTTGCCCGGCACCACCGTGGGCGCCGCAACCACCAGGACGGGCGGGGTCACCTGCCACTTGGGGACAAAGCTGCCGTGGATCGCGCCGCCCGGCGTGACGTCCGCCGCAGTCACGAACGCCGGCCGACCGCTCTCGATCTCCACCCGCTGGAAGGCGCCGATGCGGCCGGTGCTCTTCCACACGCTTCCCTTGGGGGCATAGCCCACGACCAGCGCATCGTCGGTCGGCGCCTGGCGCAAGACCGCCTCGGAACGCGTGATGGTGACCGGCTGGTCTTCGGCCGCGGGAGCGGGGCCAGCCGGTGCCAGCTTGACCTTGATCTTGTCGGTCACCGATTCGCCGAGAACCGTGTCGGCCACCACCAGCTCAAGCTGGTACTCGTCCCCGCGAAAATCCGATCCGACCTCGTAGACGAAGGTGAAGGTCCGGCTGGCTCCCGGCGCCAGATCCTTGGTGTCGAAACGACCGGCGCTGATCAGAATGCCTTCCTGCCCGGAACCGTTGCGCAAGATGGCCTCGGTGCGCAGGGCCGCGCCCTGCCCGATGTTCTTCACCTTCACCAGCGTTCGCACGCGCTCGCCCCTTTGCACCTGGCCGTCGCGATTCCCGACCAGGTCGTCAATGGTCTGGTAGCTGTAGGCGAAAAGCGGGTGCGCCTTGCCCTCGATGTTGAGGGTCATCTCGGGGCTGTTGGCCATCAGCGTCCCCTGTCCAGACATGTCGGCCCGGATGACATCGGTGCGAGTGAGACTGCTCTTGGACGCTCTGACGGTCAGGTCGTAGGTCTTGCTGCTACCCGGGGCGATCTTGCCGAAGACCATCTCATTCTCGTCGAAAAGCGGGTTGTCGCTCTTCAGCACCGCACGCACCCGGTAGACCGCCGTGGTCCCCACGTTCTTCACCGTGCCCCGGACCTTGATGGTGTTGCCCGCCTTCACTTGGGCTTCGCCACTAGCCGCCGCCAGAGTCACCTGAATCTGGCCCGGCCCTTGGTTGCCTGGGCCGGTGCTCCAGTCGACACCCAGTTTCTCCAGCGCGGCGGACAGGCGCCTGTCCTCGTCGGCACGAACCTTGTCGAAGAGCGCCTTGCTCGAATTCACCAGATCCTGTCGGCGCGGCGTGCGAGCCTGGGCGAGTAGGTCGCGGGCCAGCGTGATGGGAAAATCCATGCGATCTTCCTCGGGCTCCACGTTGTCGCTCTCGTCCTCGTCGGGCAAATTGGTGTCGATCTCATCCAGCTCCTGCTTGCGTCGCAATTCAGCCGCTGTCGGCACATAGAGGTACGCGACGACCTCCTCGGGTTTCGTGCCCTTGCGCACGCTCGGGCTCACCAGATGCCACTCGTAGTCCGATTCCTGGCGCCGTCGCGTGGAACTTTGTAGATTGATCCACGCCTCATCGTTGTTCTTTTCCACCCGCATGCGCACCAGTTCCACATCGGGCGTCACGCCCACGCCCTGGATGGAGGTATCCCCTGGGGTCAGGTACTGCGCTGTCGTAAGCTTGAGCCCCAGCTTGTCGTCCTCGGGCTTGTTGCCAAAAGACACGGGGGACGGGATGTCGAACAGCATCTGCACCGAACCCTTGCCGAAGGTGGTCTCGCCGATGACAACCCCGCGGTCCAGGTTCTTGATGGCCCCGGCGACGATCTCCGAGGCGCTGGCCGAGTTCTGGCTGACCAGAACCGCCAGCGGGGCCTTGTTGTCGCCATTGCGGGTGGCGTGCTCGTCCTTGCGCTGCGCCCCGCCCACGCCGACCATGGACACGATGACGCCCGACTCGATGAACGCATCGGCCACCTTTTGCGCCTGGTCGTACAGCCCGCCGGGATTGCCCCGCAGGTCCATGATAATGCCCTTGACCTTCTCCCGGTCGAAGAAGGCCAAAGCCCGCCCCAGGTCGCTCTCGGTATTGGCGGAAAAGCTGAGCACGCGGAAGTAGCCGATCTTGGCAGCGGGCTGTCCGCCGACCGCGGGAACCGTCAGCACGCGTGGCGGCGGGTCGATGGCGGGCGGGCGGATGAAATCGCGGACGATGGTGAACTTCTTCGCAGCCGGCACATTGGCTCGCTCGATGTAGACGTCCACCGGCGCACCCACCTCACCACGCAGCCGGTCCACCGCCTCTTGCAGCGTCATGTTGATGGTGGACTCGTTGTTGATGCGGACGATGTGGTCTTTGGCCTTGAGTCCGGCGCGTATCGCCGGGGTGTCCGGCATGGGCTTCTTGACCAAGATGCGCCCCTTGCGGTCCATTTCGATGACGATCCCAAGCCCCCCGAATTTGCCCTGCGTGGTGGTGCGCATGTCCTTGTAACTGTCCACGTCGAGCAGGACCGAGTGCGGATCCAAGGTGTAGAGCATGCCGTTGGTAGCGGTCATTTCGATCTCGACCAGGTGGCGGGCCGCATCCTTGGCCGCCACCGGCTGCAAGCGCGGCTGGATGAAACGAAAGATGTCCTGCAACGTGCTGCGCAGGGTCCAGGGCGAGTCCACCCGCTCCACGGGAAAGGTCTTCTGCTCGCTATTGACTCGCACGGTGACCTGCTTGGGATCCTGCTCGGGAAATCGGTCGACCAGGATCTCCGGCACGTCCCGCTGCAAGAAGTCGAGCGCACCCACCAGCATGCGCCTGGGATCAAGGCGGGTCTTGTCGAAGTACTGGTTGTTTACGTAATAGAGCGTCTTGGTGAAGATCTGGGCCTGCGCCAGATCGTAGGTCGCGCTCCCGGCTTGGACCGCGGCGGACAGGGAGGCATTGGTGCCGAGCCGTAGGTCATCGCCGCGGCGTGAAATGGTGAGAAACAGGGCGAGGGTGCAGGCCCCCAGAAGGATGATTGTTTTACGTAGGCGTCGCATGAATGACTCCGGTTGGGTCGGAGAAGACGAACTTGGATCGTCGAGTAGATCCATCTTGTGGCCGAATCATAGCAAGACAGAAGCGCGCCGTCGTGCGAGGATTCGCAGCGCGACTTGGCCGCTGCGGTTTGCAGCACTTGTGGCCATGTCGGCACCCATGCAATGGAGAGGCTGTTGACCGAATCTCACTCTGGCACGCTCTATGTTGTGGCTTCGCCCATCGGCCACCCGCAGGATCTGTCGCCCCGCGCGCTCGAAACCTTGCGCATGGCCGACCTGGTACTGGCCGAAGACACGCGCTCGGCGCGCAAGCTGCTGGACGGGCACGGGATCGACCGTCGCACGCAGTCGTGCTTCGATGCCAACGAGCCGGCGCGTGCCGCACAAGCAGCGGCCTTGCTGCGCTCGGGCGCCAGCATCGCGCTGCTCTCCGAGGCGGGAACCCCCACCGTGTCGGATCCAGGCTACCGGGTCGTGCGCGCGGCCATTGCCGCGGGCGCTCGGGTGGTGCCTGTGCCAGGGCCCTCGGCGGTGCTGGCCGCGCTGGTGGGCTCCGGCCTGCCAACCGATCGGTTTCTCTTTGTGGGGTTTCCTCCGCGCAAGGCAGGCGCACGCCAAGGCCTGCTGGCTCAACTTCGTTCGCTTCCTGCCACGCTAGTCATCTTCGAATCGCCCCATCGAATCGCGACCACGCTGGCCGACTTGGCCGCCATCCTGGGAAAAGACCGGCCCGCTTGCTTGGCGCGCGAGCTGAGCAAGACCCACGAGGAATTCGTGCGCGGCACCCTGGCCGAGTTGGCGTCCCGGTACGCGACTGAGCGTCCCTTGGGTGAAGTGACCCTGGTGGTGGGCGGCGCTTCCGCGCAGGAACCGGAAGGCGACGGGCAATGCGACGAGGAAGTGCGCGGACGAGCGCGGGCGCTCCTGGCCTCAGGCCTGTCGGCGCGCGATGCTGCCGACGCTTTGGCCAGCGAAACCGGCCGCCCACGGCGCGAGACGTACCGGCTCGTGCTCGACTTGCGTGCACGCGAGTAGGAAGAGCAAGTTGACGATGAGGAACGGATTGCCAGTGAAGAGGCCCAGCAGCTTCACCTGGAGGTAGTGGAGGGCATCGGGCTGCGGATCAAGCTCCCAGAATCCCGGGTCTACTCGCGATCTCGCAGACCCAACTCCTTCATCTTGGTCTGCAAGCTCTTCCTTGAGATCTGCAGCTTGCGCGCGGCCTGCGTCACGTTGCCTCCGGTTTCGTCGAGAGCACGCTGGATCAGCTCGCGCTCGACGCGCTCAGTTTCGACGCGAACTGCTTGCTTGAGAGAGCCCACCTCTTCGCCCACAGGTGGCGCGGCGGAGGGCAGCGGGATCACCACCTGAGGCACCACTGCCTCCACCGCTGCCAGATCGGGTTGCGACGGCCGCAGGGGCACCCCTCCCAGGTCAGCGGGCAAGTCCTCGATCCGAATCTGCGGCCCTTCGCAGAAAAGGATGGTTCGCTCGATGACGTTCTCCAACTCGCGAATATTACCGGGCCAGTTGTGCGCCACCAGCCGTTCCACCGCCGCGGGATCGGCGCCCGTGATCTGCTTCTTCAGCCGGTCGTTGAAGCGCGCAATGAAATGGTCCACCAGCAGGGGAATGTCCTGGCGCCGTTCGCGCAGGGCGGGCAGGTGGATAGGCACGACGTTGAGCCGGTAGTAGAGGTCCTCGCGGAAGGCGCCGCTGGCGATCTCGGTCGCGAGATCCCGATTGGTCGCGGTGAGCAGGCGCACATCGACCTTGATGGTCTTGATCCCGCCCACCCGCTCGAACTCCGACTCCTGCAGGACGCGCAACAACTTGACCTGCATCTCCACCGGGATCTCGCCGATCTCGTCGAGAAACAGCGTGCCCCCGTGGGCCAGCTCGAAACGCCCAGGCTTGGAGCCCACCGCGCCGGTGAACGCCCCCTTGTCGTAGCCGAAGAGCTCGGACTCCATCAGGGTCTTGGGAATGGCGGCGCAGTTGATCTTGATGAACGGCCCTGCGTGCCGCGAAGAATTGTCGTGCAGAGCACGCGCCACCAGCTCCTTGCCGGTGCCCGACTCGCCGGTGATGAGCACGGTCGAGGGCGTGTCGGCCACCTTCTCGACGATCGCGTAGAGCTGACGAATCGCGGGTGATTCGCCCACCAGACGGAAACGCCCGTGGGTGGTGGTGTCCTCGGGTCGCGCATCGCGACGCGCCAGCATGTGCGTACGCATCGCCTTGGCGACGATCTGGTGAATCTGCACCTGGTCGAAAGGTTTTTCGAGGTAATCGAAGGCGCCCAGCTTGACCGCCTCGACCGCGTTTTCCACTGACCCGTGCGCCGTGATCATCACTACCGGCACATCAGGGTAGTCGACCGAGAGTCTGCGCAGAAGGCCCATGCCGTCGAGAATCGGCATCTTGAGATCAGTGATGACCATGTTGATCCCGCGACCCATATTGGCCAGCGCTTCGTTTCCGTTGGCTACCGTCACCACGTCGTAGCCATCGCGCCGCAGAATCGCCTCGAGCACGCGGCGCATGTTGAGTTCGTCGTCCGCGATGAGAACGCGCTTGGTTTCAGTATCGTTTCCGGCCACGGCGTGACGTTAGCTCATTTCAACCCGGAGGGCATGGGCGGTGGTGTGGGAAGCGACAGGGCTGGTGCGATGACCGCGGGCGGCGACAGCGGGATGGGGCCGGAACCGGGCAAGGGCGGCGGGCCTTTCTTCGCTTCCGCATAGGAGGCATAGGCATCGGCTTCCACGGGCAGAAGCACGGTGAAGGTCGAGCCGGCGCCCGGCTGGGAACGCACCTCGATGGTTCCACCGTGGTTCTCGATAATGCGTTGGCTTATGGGCAGGCCCAACCCCGTGCCTCGTTCTTTGGTAGTGAAGAAGGGAATGAAGAGGTTGCGCAGATCCCCCGGCGGAATCCCCACGCCTGTGTCACGGAAGCGAACCTCCAGAAATGCTGCCGCTGCGCTCCGCCGCGTAGAGCGGCGCAGGCTGGTCGTCACGTGCAGCTTTCCGCCCTGAGGCATGGCCTCGAGCGCGTTGAGCGTCAGGTTGAGAAACACCTGCCGCAACTGCTGGGCATCGGCCCTCACCTGGGGTAGTCCCTCGATGAAGCTTGTCGAAATCTCCACGTTGGTGCTGCGTTCCTTGTCGAGGAGGTGCAGCGTCTTGCGAACCACATCGTTGATGTCGAGCGGATTCTGGTCGCCGCGATAGGGCCGGGCGTAGTCGAGGAACTGCGACACGATCTTGTTCAGCCGATCGACTTCCTCGACGAT